>Ga0209138_1001841_pt1 | contig 17258 bp, 14 predicted proteins | sample SaaInl3SG_22_DNA_FD_184645 | JGI IMG/M metagenome (GOLD analysis project Ga0209138, IMG submission 184645) | Marine microbial communities from expanding oxygen minimum zones in the Saanich Inlet - ESP_153SG_22_DNA (SPAdes) (version 2) | ecosystem: Environmental > Aquatic > Marine > Intertidal...
TTGACCACTCATCCCGCAAGCGGGACGAACAGTTAGTATCCATCGTTTACGGCGTGGACTACCAGGGTATCTAATCCTGTTCGCTCCCCACGCTTTCGTCCATGAGCGTCAGTATATTGTTAGTGATCTGCCTTCGCAATCGGTATTCTGTGTGATATCTAAGCATTTCACCGCTACACCACACATTCTAACCACTTCACAATAACTCAAGCCTATCAGTATCAAAGGCAGTTCAACAGTTGAGCTGTTGGCTTTCACCTCTGACTTAACAGGCCGCCTGCGGACCCTTTAAACCCAATGATTCCGGATAACGCTTGGATCCTCCGTATTACCGCGGCTGCTGGCACGGAGTTAGCCGATCCTTATTCATATAGTACCGTCAAGCCCCCACACGTGGGGGTGTTTCTTCCTATATAAAAGCAGTTTACAACCCATAGGGCAGTCATCCTGCACGCGGCATGGCTGGATCAGACTTTCGTCCATTGTCCAATATTCCTCACTGCTGCCTCCCGTAGGAGTCTGGTCCGTGTCTCAGTACCAGTGTGGGGGATCCCCCTCTCAGGGCCCCTATCTATCGTAGCCTAGGTGAGCCGTTACCTCACCTACTAGCTAATAGAACGCATGCTCATCTTTTACCGTCGAAACTTTAATCAATTAATCATGCGAAAAATTGATACTATGGAGGATTATTCCAAATTTCTCTGGGCTATTCTCCAGTAAAAGGTAGATTGCATACGCGTTACGCACCCGTGCGCCACTCGTCATCTCCCGCAAGCGGGAATGTTACCGTTCGACTTGCATGTGTTAAGCCTGCCGCTAGCGTTCATCCTGAGCCAGGATCAAACTCTTCATTGTATAACTTTAATATAATTTAACAACAAAAAATTGACTTTTTAGAACTTTCTCATGATGGTTTTGCTTCGTATTTTCCTTTGCTTTCGCAAAGTATACGCGCTGTCATTCTCAATAATTCAATGAACTTTTAAATGCTCTCTTTTTGAAAGCGGTTGCAAATATACGCTGCTTTTTGGTTCTTACAACCCCACATGAAAAAAAAATTAAACTTTTTTTATTTGATGTGGTCTACAGCTTTTTTTGCAGGGTGCAAATATACAATGCTTTTTAAATCACCAACCTTATTTTTTACTTTTTTTTATCTGCTGGAATTAAGGTCCCGTCAGCAAAGGCACGAAGCAAAATTCCTTCTATCATCGCATCTTCCTCAACATCAGTAGGGTTGTATGTTTTTTTAAGGTCTAAATCGAAGAGTTTTGCAGTAGTTTGATACATAAAAGCACGCCACCCACTACGAAGCGTTTTTATCAATTCATGTGTTGTTTGGCCTGTTTCGCGGTGTATTAATTTGATTAATATTCGCCCTTCAGTGCGTGTTAACTTCCTTAATTCGGCCTCAAATTCATGCTCCAAGTAGCGTTCAACACGCTTTGTGTAACGCTTTTTTTCACGTTTGCGTTTAATTTTTGACATACGTTCGTTCAAAACAACCAAACGTTCCGACGCCATTTTGGCATAAGGATAGACTTTAATGGTGCGTTTACGTAGCCTGTAATACGCTAAATAGTCTTTGTAATTATCAAATTTTAAGTTGGGCAACACAATAACCTCATTCAAATCTACATAAGGATTGACCAATGTATCCCCCTCAACTATATATATAGGTTGGTTTTGTTGTCCCCTTAGCCAACAACTTAGCAATAATAGTAGTATTGAACTGTACAAACGCATTGGATCAAAAGTACTAAGATTGTTTTAGGTTTATGTTGTATTTTAGACGCTTTAATTTATATCTTAATGAAAAGCATATTAAACAAAGCATCACATACGTTTTTGGAAACATATTTAAACAATCCAGCGCCTACTGGCTATGAGTGGGAGAGTCAAAAAATATGGATGAATTACCTAAAACCTTATGTAGATGAGTTTATCACAGATGCCTATGGCACTGCTGTGGGGGTAATAAACCCCGAAGCGGATTTTAAAGTAGTGATTGAAGCGCACTCAGATGAAATCTCGTGGTATGTTAATTATATTTCTGACAAAGGATTAATCTCTGTTATCCGAAACGGGGGGAGCGATCATCTAATTGCGCCTTCTAAATGGGTGAATATTCATACCAAAAAAGGTATAGTTAAGGGTGTTTTTGGCTGGCCAGCCATTCATACACGTCTTGCTGGAAAGGAAGAAACCCCTAAAATTGAAAATATCACAATAGACGTCGGTGCCTCTAACAAGGAAGAAGTGGAAAAACTTGGCGTTCATGTGGGGTGTGTAATCACCTACCCCGATACCTTTCAAGTACTCAATAAAGATAAGTTTGTTTGTCGAGCGTTAGATAATCGTGTTGGAGGTTTTATGATAGCCGAAGTAGCGCGTCTTTTAAAAGAGAACAATATTAAGCTTCCCTTTGGATTGTATGTGACCAATTCGGTTCAAGAAGAAATTGGCTTGCGTGGAGCAGAAATGATTACGCAACGAATAAAGCCCAACGTTGCTATTGTAACTGACGTTTGTCATGACACCTCTACCCCTATGATTGACCCAAAAAAGCAAGGGGACAATACCATTGGTAAAGGACCAGTGATTTCATACGCACCAGCAGTACAGCAAAAACTAAGAGATCGTATTATTGAAACAGCAGAAGCCAAAGAGATTCCGTTTCAACGATTGGCTTCCTCAAGAAGCACCGGAACAGATACTGACGCTTTTGCCTACAGTAATGGCGGAGTGCCTTCGGCATTGATTTCATTACCACTTAAATACATGCATACCACAGTGGAAATGGTGCATCAAGAAGATGTAGAAAATGTCATCAAACTGATTTATGAAACGGTTCAAACCATCAAAAATGGGGAAGACTTTAGCTACTTCAATTAACAAAAAGCCATTTCAAAAATAAGCAGCATAAAAAAACCCGATCGTTTGGTCGGGTTTTTTACATTTAAAACTGCTTGTTTTTTATGAAACTTTTGGCAATTACAACTTCTGCTTAATTTCCTCAACAACTTCAGGGTTAAGAAGCGTAGAAACATCACCTAAACTATCATACTCGCCTGCAGCGAGTTTGCGCAATATTCTTCGCATAATTTTTCCACTTCGTGTTTTAGGAAGTCCACTTACCACCTGAATACGGTCTGGTTTTGCAATGGGCCCAATGGTTTTTGCTACCAAAGCGCGTAACTCACTAGCGAGTGTTTCTTCATCAGCAACAATGCTATTTGCTATTACATAAGCATGTAACGCATTCCCTTTAACGTCGTGAGGAAAACCAACTACTGCACTTTCGACCACATTCTCGTGTTCGTTTAGTGCGTTTTCAATGGGTGCAGTTCCAAGGTTATGCCCCGAAACAATGACTACATCATCTACCCTACCCGTTATTCGAAAGTTCCCATTGATGTCACGTAAAGCACCATCACCTGGAAAATAATATCCAGGATAAGCAGAGAAATATACATTCTTATAACGATCATGATCTCCCCAAATGGTACGCGCAATCGAAGGCCAGGGGTGGTTTATGGCCAATATACCTTCGGCTTCTCCTTCAATTTCATTGCCTTCATGATCGAGAAGCACAGCTTGTATGCCTGGCATGGGTAATGTGGCATAGGTTGGTTTTTGTGGAGTAACACCCGCCAATGAGGTTATTAAGATACCACCGGTTTCAGTCTGCCACCAAGTGTCTACTATAGGGCAATTATTTTTACCCACATGGTCATCATACCAATGCCACGCCTCTTCATTAATGGGTTCACCAACAGAACCCAAAACTTTGAGGGAAGACAAATCATGCTTATTTACCAAATCTACAGGGTGCTTTTGAAGTGCCCGAATAGCCGTAGGTGCGGTATAAAACTGAGTAACCTTGTGCTTTGCGCAAACCTCCCAAAATCGATCGTATTCAGGATACGACGGAACGCCTTCGAACATTACTGTAGTAGCTCCAACGGCTAGTGGTCCATAAACTATATAAGAATGACCTGTTATCCAGCCAATATCAGCAGTACACCAATACACGTCTCCCTTTTGATACTGAAAAACATTTTGAAACGAATATGCTGTATATACCATATAACCTCCACAAGAGTGTACCATTCCTTTGGGTTTTCCCGTAGAACCCGAAGTGTATAAAATAAACAACGGATCTTCACTGTCCATGATTTCTGCAGGGCAATAATCATCTGCTTTTTCAAATTCTTCGTGCCACCACAAGTCAATCTTATTCCAAGATGTTTTTTGTCCCGTGCGCTTTAACACAATACTGTGCTTGACTGTTGGACACTGTTGCAAAGCCTCATCGGCAATTTCTTTTAAAGGAGTGATTTTACTTCCACGATAACCGCCATCTGCGGTTAGCAGCATGGTGCATTCGGCATCGTTAATTCTAGCAGCAAGTGCCGATGCTGAAAATCCAGCAAAAACAACCGAGTGAATTGCACCTATACGCGCACACGCCAACACGGCAATTGCCAACTCGGGAACCATGGGCATATACAAACATATTCTGTCCCCCTTCTTAGCGCCGTTGGCTTTTAGCATATTTGCTGCTCGGCAAACGCTTTGATGCAGCTCTTTATACGTAATGTGCTGCGCCGTCTCTTTGGTGTCATTTGGCTCAAAAATAATTGCCGTTTGGTCTGGTTGGGTTTTTAAATGCCTATCCAAGCAATTTTCAGTGATATTGAGTTTTCCACCCAAAAACCACTTGACCTCGGGTGTGTGAAAATCGTACTCCAACACCTTGTTCCACGGCGTATGCCAGTCGAAATTTTCAGCAATGTCTGCCCAAAAATTTTGTGGATTTTGAATGGCCGCTGCTTTTGCTTCTTGATAGGATTCAAAAGTGCGGTATGCCAAATCTTTCATAGTAGATTAAAATTTAGCCTAAAATACTAAATAATCAATAAAAAATAGGCAAGCTATTTTTTAGAAACAGGAAACCCGCGGGCACGCATCAGCGCATCTATAGACGCGTCTCGCCCTCTAAACATACGATATGCTTCAGCAGGGTCAATGGAGTTCCGTGGGGCAAACAAATAAGTGACCAGTTTCTCTGCCATTTCTGCATCGTAAAATCCTCCCGGTGCCTCTTTAAACGCTTCGGATGCATCAGCAGTTAGCACATCTGCCCACATATAACCATAATATGCTGTTGCATAGCCTTCACCCGAAAACACGTGGCTAAAATGTGGGGTGCGGTGTCGCATGGGCAATTCTTTAGGCATATTGAGTGCTGCTAATGTCTCACGTTCAAATGTGCCTACATCAATATTTGCAGGATCGGCCAAATGAAGTTTCATATCCATCAGCGCAGACGCTAAATATTCTGTAGTAGCAAAGCCTTGGTTAAAGGTTGCTGCTTTTTTAATTTTTGCCACAAGATCAGCGGGCATGGGTTTACCCGTTTCTTGATGTACCAAAAAACGATTAATAACTTCATCAGTAGAAAGCCAACGCTCTAGTAATTGCGATTGGAATTCGGTATAATCACGGACACCCCCGTTAAGGGTTGGGTATTTAACATTTGCCGCAAAAAAATGTAACGCATGCCCAAACTCATGAAAAAAAGTGGTTGCGTCGTCCCAAGAAATAAGTAACGCCTCACCAGGGGCTGGTTTTACAAAATTAGAATTGTTAGAAGCCAAGACATTGGTTTTCCCATCAAAAGTAGAATAGCTGCGGTAGGTTGTTGCCCAAGCCCCCGAACGCTTTCCCTCTCTGGCGTAGGGATCTAAATACCACAGTCCAATATGCGCTCCTGTCTCTTTATTTGTAACTTCCCATACCTTAACATCTTCGTGGAAAACAGGAACTGAATTTTCTGGTACAGGCGAAAAAGTATACCCAAATAAGCGTCCTGCTACATAATGCATTGCATCGGTAAGTTTGTCCAGTTGCAGGTATTGTTTGACTTCGTCTGAGTCCAAATCATATTTGGCTTTACGCACTTTTTCTGCGTAAAAACGATAATCCCATGGCTCGATGGTAATGTTGTCCCCATTAGCATCTGCTACAGATTGCATATCAGCAACTTCTTCTGCAACACGAGCAATTGCCGCTGGCCAAACAGCTTCCATAAGCGCCAACGCATTTTCAGGATTTTTTGCCATGCGATTTTGTAAACGCCATTCGGGGTAATTACGATGACCCAGTAACGCTACACGCTCTCGGCGTAATTTCAATATTTCAGCAATAAGGGCCTTGTTGTCATATTCGTCATTGTTGTCTCCACGAGCATAGTAGTTTGTCCACACGATTTTTCGTAGCTCCCGCTCAGTCGAATAGGTCAAAAAAGGATCCATAGAAGAACGCGTATTGGTAATGGCATACCCACCCACTTTACCTTTGCTCTCGGCAATACGTGCTGCAGATTTTATAAAGGCATCAGGCAACCCATCTAATTGATTTTCAGTTAAATACGTAATATAATTTTCTTCGTCATGAAGTACATTATTAGAGAATTTAGTATAGAGGGTAGAAAGCTCTTTATTGATAGCGGCATAGCGCTCTTTTCTTTCATCATCTAAATCTGCACCGTTCATGGCAAAACTTTGATAGGTAAGCTCCGCCACACGTTGCTGATCTGGAGGAAGCGGTTTTTCCATGGAGTTTACGTAGACCGTTTTGATGCGCTGGAAAAGCAATTCGTTTTGGGTGATTTTTGAGGTAAACTCCGAAAACAATGGTGCCAGTTCCGCTTGGACTTCTCTAAATTCGGGCGAAGACATATTGCTGCTAAAAATACCGTAATAGGCAAAAGCTCGATCTAGGGGAGCTCCTGCACGTTCCATTTCTTCAATGGTGTTTTCAAAAGTTGGTGACTCAGGGTTGGCAGCTATAGCTTCTATCTCCTCCAGGTTTAGCGCCATGGCTTTAAGCATTGCAGGCTTTACGTCTTCCACCTTCATTTTATCAAAGGCAGGCGTTCCCATATATTTACCACTCCAGGGTTTTAGCAGTGTGTTTTTAAAATTGGTCTTTGTGTCACAACCAAAAATAAAAACAGTAGCCGTGAGTAATAAAAGAAAAGGTTTTAGTTTCATAACAATTACAATTTATGCTTTGCTGAGATTTTCATTAAAAATAGTAAAAACAAGTCGAAATAAGTTCAAAGACGATTGTAAAGAGATTCTTTACATTGCTTGTTAAAAGCTAAAATATATAAAAGGGGATAGGTTTCCCTATCCCCTTTTTTTGTGGTTGTACTTATTAATTCTTTTTGATCAAGTTAATAATAAAAAGGAGTATTACTGCACCTAAGAAGGCCTTAATCAGAGTTCCTAGCAGTCCGCCGCCAAACGACAAACCAAGGATTCCGAAAAGCCAACCGCCCAACAGTGCTCCTCCAATACCAACTAAAAGATTAATAAGGAGTCCGAATCCTTTTCCTTTCATCATTTTCCCGGCAAGGAATCCGGCTACTATACCAATAACGATAAACCACAATAAATTAGAGTCCATATTAAATAGATTTTAGGTTAAACAAATTAATTGGTACTAATATAGGCTTATTTTAATGGTATTCTTATTTTTAAAGGATATTATTTATCATTTTTTATTAAAAATGAGGTTATAAATGATTATATACGAAATATTATAGTAAATAAATTAGGCCAACGCTTTGTTTATCTGCTTAACCAAACTTGGGCCTTCATATACAAAACCGGTATAAAGCTGCACCAATGATGCGCCTGCATCTAGTTTTTCAAGTGCGTCAGAGGGAGTGTGAATACCGCCAACTCCAATAATGGGAAACGCGCCTTTGCTATGGTCGTGCAAATACCGAATCACTTCAGTACTACGACTTGTAAGGGGCTGACCACTAAGTCCACCTGCTTGTTTGGTAATATTCTCGGGGCTTTTTAACCCTTCTCTTGATAGTGTCGTATTTGTGGCAATAACACCATCAATTTTTGTTGTGATTACAATATCAATAATATCCGAAAGTTGCGTATCAGTAAGGTCAGGTGCTATTTTTAGCAAAATAGGCTTGCGTTTGGGCTTGCTATTATTTCGCTTTTGAAGCGTATTTAATAATGCGGTTAATGGTTCTTTTTCTTGCAGGTCACGCAAGTTGGGTGTGTTGGGCGAGCTTACATTTACCACAAAATAATCTACCACATCAAAAAGCGCATCAAAGCAAATAAGGTAATCCTCTTGTGCTTGTTCGTTGGGGGTAGTTTTGTTTTTCCCAATGTTTCCGCCAATAATCACGTTTTTGTTGCGTCTCAACCGATTGACCGCAGGCACTACACCTTTATTGTTAAAGCCCATTCGGTTGATAATTCCTTTATCGTTTTTCAATCGAAAGAGACGAGGTTTGGGGTTGCCGTCCTGTGGCTTAGGCGTTACCGTACCTATTTCAATAAACCCAAAGCCGAAATTGGAAAGTTCACGAAACAAGATGGCATCTTTATCAAAACCAGCTGCCAAACCCACAGGATTCGGAAATGTAATACCAAACACTTCACGTTCCAGTTTAGGGTTTTTTGTTTTATATAATCCGCGAATAATCATTCCCGAAAACGGAAGGCGATTTACAAACCGGATAGCTGCAAACGAAAAATGATGCACCCATTCAGGGTCAAACAAAAAAAGTAGGGGTCTAATTATGCGCTTATACATGTACGTAATTTAAACTCTTTCTAGCATTTAATCCGAGAGCTGATATGTCTCAGTTAATTTGTTCAACATAAAAAAAGCACTTCTTTCGAAGTGCTTTTAGGTGTTATTTTTTTGGGCTCGTTGTGCGAAGTTTACTCAATTCGTGAGAAATAAAGCTACGCTCAATTTTGACTTTGCCCGCCATGGTTTCAATTACGCAGGTGTCGTTGGATTCATTAACCTCAATGACTTTGCCATGAATACCCCCTTTAGTAACTACCAAGTCACCTTTCTTGAGGTTGTTTTTAAAGGTGCGCTCTTTTTTGGCGCGGCGTTGTTGCGGCAATATCAAAAACAAAAACATGACCGCAAACATGAGTAGTAGAAAAGGAAGTTGGTTTCCCATAAGGATTGATTTAATTTATTGTTTATTACGAGCAGCTTGACGCTGTTTTTCTTTTACGGGATCTGGCGTTACTACGGTTTTGATGCGCAAAATTTCGCGTCCGCGTTCTGTATTGGTAGTCAATGTTACCGTTTTGGTTTGGTTTCCAGGCTTGTTCGCAGAGTCAAATTTTACACTGATTTCGCCTGTTTCACCCGCAGCAATAGGTGTGTTTTTTGGGTAGTCAGGAACAGTACATCCACAGCTTCCTTGGGCATCCAAAATTATTAAATCGCTGCTTCCAGTATTGGTGAATGCAAATACTGTTTCTACCACATCACCCTCGTTTATGGTACCGAAATCGTGTTCAGTGTTATCAAAAGACATTGCGGGCAAATTGCTCTCTTGCTCTGCAATAGCTTCTGCTTGCGCAACGTTTTCTTGTTTTACTTTTTTTGAGGCACTATTGGTGCAACTGATTACGAACAACCCAGTTAGGGCAAGAATCCATGTTTTCATAATGTTGAATTTTTACAAAAATAAACATATTACTGCATTCCGCGTAAATTTTTACGGATACGTTTTTGTGCATTTAATTCTTTTATCAATTTATCTAAAACTCCATTGATAAACATACTACTATTGGGTGTGGCATATTCTTTGGCAATTTCCAAATATTCGTTTATGGTAACATTTACAGGAATAGAAGGGAAATACAAAACTTCTGCGAGTGCCATGAGGAGTAACGTATAGTCCAAATCTGCAATGCGTTCAGGTTCCCAATTTGGCGTTCTGCCGGTAATTTCACCAACAAGGTCTTTTTTGTTTAGCGAAACTTTTCTGAACAATTCTAGAGAAAACTTTTGGTCATCATCGTTTTTATACAATTGCGTAATTATAGCATCTGGAGCATCGATACGTTTAAGGCTATTGCGAACGATGGTGTTTGCCAGAGGAATATCATCCATCCAAGAGATATTTACCTCTTCCATAAATTCAGACAAACGCTCAAAAGGTGCAATTACGTCAGTAAAAAGCGTAACCAAAAAGGCTTTATCCTGCTCAATTGAACTCGTTTCTTCAGCCAAGTACGCATGGTATACTTCGCTTTGCGAAACAGCATCCCAAACAAGGCGAACATACTCGTCATGTTTTTTCCAATGTTTCAGTTTGTATTTTGTACGTTGTTGTTCGAGAGTAGGATTCTCCATGAGTGCTTTTAAAGCAAGATTTTCGAAGAATTTTGGATTGACATCATTGTTATTTGTCGCCAAATGTCTTTTGATGTTTTTTTGATATAGATCATACCCACAAGCATGGAGCTCTACAAATAAGTCCAGAAGGGTGATGTATAATAAATAAAAATCTTGACTGCTTTTAAGTATCCATGATTCACCTGCTTTTAGGTTGTCGTTTGGGTCAAGTTGTTGGGCATAAAGAGCTTGCATAACCTTTGTGCGAAGATGCCGACGTGTAATCATGAATAAGAACGTTTAATGATTGTACAAAAGTACGATGTTTCACATTAGATTTGATACAACCCGTTAAAAACTTATCTTCGTAAAAAAATAGCTTGCAAGCACTACAATACCTCAATCGTTACTTTTACAAATACCGACACATGTTATTGTTGGGATTATTCTTTACAGTTTCTTCTCGCATTTTTGCTGTACTTGCTCCTAGCTTAGTTGGCGATTCCATCACAGAAATTGAACATTTTATTCAACGTGGTGCCACAGACCTTACTTCGATAAAAAAAATATTACTAACCAATATTGCCCTTATCGTTGGGGCGGCGTTTGTTTCGGGTGGATTTACGTTTGCCATGCGGCAAACAATCATCAATGCTTCTAGACACATAGAATTTGATCTGAAAAACACCATATACGCACACTATCAAAAACTATCCCTTAGGTTTTACAAACAAAACCGTACAGGAGATTTAATGAGTCGCATCAGTGAAGATGTGTCTCGTGTGCGGATGTATGTGGGGCCAGCGCTTATGTATAGCATCAACACTGCTACGCTTTTTGTTGTTGTTATTTCCTATATGGTAAGTGTAGCACCGAAACTGACGCTTTATACACTGCTCCCCTTGCCTATTCTTTCTTTTTTAATATATAAATTAAGTAGGGCCATTCATGAACGTAGTACTCTAGTACAGCAATTACTGGCAAAACTTTCAACTTTTGCGCAAGAATCGTTTAGTGGTGTTAATGTGATAAAATCCTATGCTATTGAACCCAATCGTGTGGAAGAAATGCAACATATTGCGGAAGATAGTCGCAATAAAAACATGTCATTGGTACAGGTACAAGCATGGTTTTTTCCTTTGATGATTTTGCTTATTGGGATTAGTAATGTTTTGGTGATTTTTATTGGTGGTACCCAATACATCAATGGACAAATAGAATTAGGTGTTTTGGCAGAGTTTATCATTTATGTAAATATGCTCACTTGGCCAGTAGCGACAGTGGGTTGGGTTACGTCAATTATTCAACAAGCTGAGGCGTCTCAAAAACGAATAAATGAGTTCTTGGGTCAAGAACCAGATATACAAGACAAAGAAGGCGATCGTCTTGCGTTGCAGTATGTTGATATTGCATTTAAAAATGTTCGTTTTACTTATGATGACACGGGAATATCTGCGCTTAACGACGTTTCTTTTAACTTGAAAGAAGGAAAAACCTTAGCCATAATGGGGCCTACGGGTTCTGGAAAAACCACCTTGTTGCAGTTGTTATCTAAAACATATTTACCACACTCAGGTGAGGTATTATTAGGCGGAAAGTCTGTCAATGAATATGCACAGAGCGATATTCGCGAAGCGATGGGTGTGGTACCACAGCAGCCTTTCTTGTTTTCAGATACCATTGCCAACAACATTCGCTTTGGGAAACAAGATGCTTCTCAAGAAGAAATTGAGGCGGCTGCGAAGCAGGCCGCAGTACATGAAAATATTTTAGATTTTAAAGAGGGATACAACACCATGTTGGGCGAGCGTGGAATAACCCTTTCGGGAGGGCAAAAACAACGGGTTTCTATTGCGCGTGCACTTATCAAACAACCCAAGTTATTACTGCTTGACGATTGTCTATCAGCAGTAGATACCGAAACTGAAGAAGCTATTTTAGAAGCCTTGAAAACACATAAAAACACCACTACCCTTATTGTGTGTCATCGTGTTTCGTCAGCAAAAAATGCAGACCATATTCTTATTTTAAAAGATGGAAAAGTTGAGCAATTTGGGACACACGAAAATCTTATCAACTCAGCAGGATATTACAAAGAGCTATACGCACAGCAGCGTTTGGAAGAAGAATTTCCTACAATCGCTTAAGATTTGTTACTTTTAACGTAACAAATCTTATTATCATGATTGAATTTGATCCCACCAAAAGCATCTTAGAACGTTGCGTGCAGGCAGGCTCACGAACCTATTATTTCGATATCAAGCAAACAAAAGCCAACGACTATTTCTTAATTATATCAGAGCGCAAGAAAGACACCAAAGGCAAACTACTAACAAAGCAAAAAATCTTCTTATACAAAGAACATTTTGATGCCTTTAGCGAAGTTCTTCATGAAATGACGGACTATATTATTGGTGAAAAGGGAAAAGAAGTACTCCGCTAAAATATTCTCCGTATTTTTGAAAATCAATTAAACTAATTATGGCGCGAACTCCATCCAACATGCTTGATTTAGGCACCAAAGCACCTGATTTTTCTCTTCCCGATACGGTTAAGCAGCAAACCCTATCGTATACACAAATACAAGGCAAAAACGGCACGGTAGTGATGTTTATCTGCAACCATTGCCCTTACGTCAAACATGTTTTTAAGGGGATTACCGATCTCGCAAACGAATACCAAAATAAGGGTATAGGCTTTGTAGCCATATCGAGTAATGATGTGGAAAACTACCCTGATGATTCCCCTGAACTCATGCAACAAACCGCCATAGATCAGGGTTTTAGTTTCCCTTATTTATATGATGAAAGCCAAGAAGTGGCCAGCGCTTATGACGCAGCCTGCACACCCGATTTTTACCTGTTTGATCAAAATCAAATGTTGGTATATCGAGGACAAATGGACGACTCAAGACCTGGAAATGGAATTCCCGTTACAGGGAAAGACATTCGCACTTCATTAGATGCGTTGCTTTCAGGAAACGCCATTGATCCGTTGCAAAAGCCAAGTTTGGGCTGCAACATCAAATGGAAGCCTTAGGCTACAGCAACCAATTCTACATCAAAAATAAGCGTAGCATCTGGTGGAATAACACCTCCTGCACCTCGTGAGCCATAAGCCAATTCGCTAGGAATCACAAAACGGGCTTTGTCACCTACAGAAAGTAACTGAATTCCTTCGTCCCAACCTGGGATTACCTGACCCACACCTAAAGCAAAATCAATAGGTTGATTGCGTTTGTATGACGAGTCAAAAACAGTACCATCTAAAAGTTGACCTTTGTAGTGAACACTTACGGTTTTACCTTTTTCGGCTTTGATGCCTTCACCGCGTTGGATAAACTGATAGCGCAAACCAGAATCGGTTTTTTTAAAGCCCGCGGCTATCTTTTCCATTGCTTTTTCTTGTGCTTCGATTTCTTCTTTCAAGCGTTGCTCTCGACTACCCTCAAAGGTTCTAAAAGCCTCAACGGCATTCCATACTTTGGCGGTCTCACCTATGCGTTCGATACCAACCGATTCTATCGCATCGCCTTGTGCAATAGCGTCAACAATCTCTTGTCCTTCAACAACAAAACCAAAAACGGTGTGTTTCCCATCAAGCCAAGGGGTTTCATTGTGTGTGATAAAAAATTGACTACCATTAGTTCCCGGTCCAGCATTTGCCATTGACAACACACCAGGTCTGTCGTGTTTTAAGTCAGGATGAAATTCATCATCAAATTGGTAGCCGGGGCCGCCTGTTCCTGTGCTTAGCGGACACCCACCCTGAACCATAAAATCAGCAATTACACGATGAAATGTTAATCCATCATAATAAGGAGTTCCTTGTGGTTTATGCGTGTTTTCTAAATTTCCTTCTGCCAACGCCACAAAGTTTCCGACCGTTCCCGGCGTTTCGTTGTGAGTTAGGCGTACTTTAATTGATCCTTTGGGTGTAGTGAAAATGGCGTATATACCTTCGTTCATAAGACAATTTTTATTGCGTTGCGAAAGTATATAAAAAAGATTAGTTTGCTACCTCACTTATAAATTTAATCCGAAAAATACGTAGGTCATCGTCTTCATAATCCCCATCAAATTCTTCCACTGCAGCTTGAATATCATCGTTTTCGGCTTCCAAAAAATACTCTTGTAATTCTTCTTGCTGGTCTTCATCAAAGAGTTCATCAATGGCATATTGAATATTAATTTTTGTGCCTGAAAAAACGATGGTTTCAAGTTGTTCTATAAACGCAGGAAATTTCATTCCCTTTGCATCGGCAATGTCTTGTAACGGAAGTTTTCTGTCAATATTTTGAATAATAAACAGCTTTAGTGCCGAATTGGCACCTGTGCTTTTAATGATTAAATCTTCGGGGCGAGTGATGTCATTATCATCTACATATTGCGCAATCAGCTCCACAAAAGGTTTTCCAAATTTGTTGGCTTTCCCCTCGCCTACTCCATGTATATTTTTAAGTTCTTCAATTGTAATTGGATATTTGACAAGCATGTCCTCAACAGAAGATTCTTGAAAAACGGCATAGGGCGGTACCTCAAACTTTTTGGCAACCTCTTTTCGAAGTTGTAAAAGCATTTTTTGGAGTTTAACCTCAAACTGAGCCGTTTTGGTTGGTGTAACTATTGGCGCAGAAGAATCATACGAATGATTTTCGGTCATCATAAAACTGTATGGACTTTCCAAAAACGACTTCCCTTTATCGCTTAATTTGATTATCCCATAAGACTCAATTTCTTTAATCAAGTAACCCGCAACAAGCAGTTGTGTGAGCAATGCTTTCCAATATTCAATAGGCTTGTCACTACCACGTCCAAAAAGAGTATTTGCTTTAATGCTATGTGAAACGAGCATAGGCGTCTCTTTTCCAATCATAATATGGATAAGCTCTTTGATTTTGTATTGTTCGTTGGTTTTCAAAATCAAATTAAGCAGCAACACTACGTCTTCTTTAGCTTCTTTTTTGGGCTTTGGGTTTCGGGTATTGTCATCCATCTCTGCCCCGTCGCCATTAATTTCGTCAAATTCTTCTCCGAAATAATGTAAAATAAACTTACGTCTTGAAACAGAGGTTTCGGCATACGCCACCATTTCTTGCAACAATGCGTAGCCAACTTCTTGCTCTGCAAGGGGTTTTCCCGACATGAATTTTTCTAGCTTTTCGATGTCTTTGTAGGCATAAAATGCCAAGCAATGCCCCTCGCCACCATCACGTCCTGCACGTCCAGTTTCTTGATAATAACTCTCAATACTTTTTGGGATGTCGTGATGAATAACAAAACGAACATCGGGTTTATCGATTCCCATTCCAAACGCAATTGTGGCTACAATAACGTCACAGTCTTCTTTCAAAAAACTGTCTTGATTAAAGACTCGTTGTTTATTGTCTAATCCTGCATGATAGGGTAATGCGTTTATACCGTTTACTTGCAATACTTGCGAAAGTTCTTCTACACGCTTGCGTGACAAACAATACACAATACCAGATTTTCCGCTGTTTTCTTTGATGAATGAAATAATATCACGGTCAACATTTGTGGTTTTTGGACGTACTTCGTAGAACAAATTAGGTCTGTTAAACGAAGCCTTGTAAGTGGTGGCGTTGGGGATATTAAGGTTTTTAAGAATATCCTCCTGAACTTTAGGTGTGGCCGTAGCGGTAAGTCCAATGAGGGGGATATTTTCTCCAATACGTGCAGAAATGGCTTTTAAATTACGGTACTCAGGTCTAAAATCGTGTCCCCATTCGGAAATACAATGTGCTTCGTCTATTGCTAAAAAGCTTATTGGAACCGTCCGTAAAAACGCAACATACTCTTCTTTGGTTAACGATTCTGGTGCTACATAAAGCAACTTGGTAGTCCCAGAAACGATGTCATCTTTTACAAGTTGAATTTGTGTTTTACTCAAAGAGGAGTTGAGTACGTGCGCAACTCCATCGCTTTTTGAAATCCCACGAATGGCATCTACTTGATTTTTCATTAGGGCAATAAGCGGAGATACCACAATTGCTGTTCCTGGTTGAATAAGTGCTGGAAGTTGATAACACATTGACTTTCCGCCACCTGTAGGCATTATAACAAAGGTGTTTTCTTTGTTTAGCACGCTATGGATTACTTGCTCTTGTAGTCCTCTAAACTCATTAAATCCAAAATATTTTTTAAGTGACGACTTTATATCAAAGTGTTTTTTTGAATCCTCTGGCTTCATGTTAGGTTTTGTACATTTGTAACCACAATATACGTCAAAACTCACTATCAATCAATAAAGTTTGAATAAATCTATTTCAATAATAAATACGGCGCAAAGTGTCATATCACAACAGGCTGAAGCCATTGAGGGCTTAATCCCTCAACTCAGTGCTGATTTTGAAAAAGTAGTTACTTGGATTCATCAAAACAGAGGTCGTGTAGTACTTACAGGAATTGGCAAAAGTGCCATTATTGGTATGAAAATAAGTGCAACGCTAAACTCTACTGGAACCAAAAGTATATTTATGCATGCTGCCGACGCCATTCATGGTGACTTGGGAATAGTTGAACCTAACGATCTTGTGATTTGTTTGTCTAAAAGCGGTACTACTCCAGAAATCAAAACATTGGTTCCGCTACTCAAAAACCGAGGAAGCAAACTTGTAGGCATGACTGGAAATGCAACTTCTTATCTGGCACAACAATCTGATGCAGTTCTGCATGTGGGAGTTGCGAAAGAAGCAGATCCAAACAACTTAGCACCCACAACAAGTACCACGGCACAACTCGTTTTGGGCGATGCACTTGCTATTTGTCTTATGGAGCTAAGCGGATTTAAACCCGAAGACTTTGCACGATCGCATCCTGGCGGTGCACTTGGCAAGGCGTTGAACGTGCAACTTGAACATTTGCTTCAAGAGCACAAAAAACCAGCCGTGCAGCCCACCACCCCAGTTGCAAAAGTGATATCTGAAATTTCCACTAAACTTGTTGGCGCAACAGCGGTATTGGAAGGCAAAACAGTTGTGGGCATCATTACTGATGGTGACCTCAGAAGGATGATGCAAAACCAACATCATTTTGCCA
>Ga0209138_1001847_pt1 | contig 17196 bp, 20 predicted proteins | sample SaaInl3SG_22_DNA_FD_184645 | JGI IMG/M metagenome (GOLD analysis project Ga0209138, IMG submission 184645) | Marine microbial communities from expanding oxygen minimum zones in the Saanich Inlet - ESP_153SG_22_DNA (SPAdes) (version 2) | ecosystem: Environmental > Aquatic > Marine > Intertidal...
CAACTTCTATGCCTGTGAAGAATGTAATATCTTCTTTTACGCCGTCGTCATAATCACGCTTCATGGTTATCTATTTCCTTTGATAGCTGTTCGATTTGATCTTTAATTAAAAGTTTTTCTTTTTTCATTTTATCAACTGACGGACCATTAATATATCTACTATAGCACCATTGAATTTCTTTGTCAAGCTCTCTATGCTTAATAGTTAGTGATTCAATTCTTGCTTTAATATCCATATTATATCTCCTGTAATTGTTCTTCTAATTTATCAAGTTCGCCATCTTCTCTATCATCAGTCCAAGGAAGAATCTCTTCGCCTTCGTCACTAACTTCTGAGAATAGGCTATCGTAAGTATTTGTAACACCTCCTCTAAGTCGAGCACCTTCTAGATTCTTTAAGAAAGAATCAGCAGTTTTAATCATCTCAAACGCTTTTTCTTTTGTAGGCTGATTAAATAATTCTTCAATGAAACGATCGAAGTATAAGATATTGCGAGGCACCCATTCACTATACTCGTCACTCTTGTCATTATCTTTTACTTTTCGCCATTGTCTCCAATCGGGCTTGTATGACTCTCGTTCAATATCCATTAGTTGGTTAGCACGTTGTACGGCTTTAATATGACATTCTACATTATGTGCCATCATCAACGCATAACCAAAACTATCCCAACTTGTTTTTCCTTCTTTGCCAACTTTGTTAAGCATACCGGGAGCATAGTGACAGATATCATTAATGTTTAAGCGTCTACCAACTTCACTTTCAAACGGAAACGGAATATCACTTCGTGATGCAAGTGCCTTGTTATCGGGCGCCTTGTCCATAATAACACTCCAACGTTTGTTTGAATGTTGTGCATTAGTATATACAAGTCCGTGAGCAGTTGCAATAAACGGTGATGCACAGTCAAACGAAATTGTAAAGTTTTCGTTGATATGCTTCCTTACCTGTCGTTGAATAGATGTTAGATAACAACTCCAGTCAAGTTGTGCAGTTCCTAGGAAGTGCATCCAGTCTTTGCCTTCTAGCATACCGTCAAACTTCATAGTCATCAATCTGCGTAAGGTAATGGGCATTTTGCACATGTTAGCACCGCCCATAGCCCAACCTTCACATGCCTTATCCCCCCAAACTGCCGGATCACTAAATTCTTTAACACCGTTATACCATTCCTCGGCAGTATCCCAGTTTGAACCTTGCAATACATTTAAGAACTTAGTTTCTCCAAGTCTGCGTTCTAGCCAGTACTTGTTGTTAAAACGTGTTTTCTCTAAACAGTCCTCGAAACTTTTTAATCCAGTTTTCGGCGAATGAATGTGATCACAAGCCCATGTCGGCACATCGAGTAACATACTCCAGTCTGCTGTAAGCTCTAACCAGTTAAGGATATCGTCTCGAGTTTTATTTGCCGCAGGTCCTTCAAAGTTTAACCAGTCAAATTTAAGAACTCCTTTACCAACCTGATATCCTCCTGAGTCTCCTAAGATCATTGTATTGCCTCGATCTCTATCTTGCAACATAGCATCACGAGTCATAGTTTTTTCTAAGTCTAATGTTGCATGTCCCGCAGAGTAAAGACCGTACTTGTATGTAAAGTATCCTTGCTCTTCGTTGAGAAAGTTCATACCTTCAATTCCTCGATCAAATCCTTCTGGAATACGATCTTTTGGAATGAATTCTGATTGTCTTTGTTTAGAAATATATGTTGAATAGAAAGTACTAATAGCAGGCAAATACACTGCATAGTCTTTCTGTAACGGAGTTAAATTTGCTGTGTTTTTCATAGTATTATTTAGGCCGCCTGTGCTGGAATGATATATTTGTAGCTAGCAATTCCTGAATCAAGTTCAATCTGAATTGCACCTTCATTACTAAGACTCATCTTAGTATTGTTAACATCTGCAATTTTAAGAATTGCTAAGATGCTTGCTACGGGCCATGTCCAACCACGATCTAATGTTCCTGTAACATCTTGTGCAAATACAAACTCACCACCGTGTGTGCTTGAATCACCAAAGATAAACTTCAAGTTAGTACCATCTGTTTTAGCAAGAAACGTAGGATGCTCGCTATGTGCGCCTGCTTGGAAGTTAAAACGCTGTACTGCTGGAAGCGACGGAGTAATTTCTACATCCCAGTTAACGCCTCGGAACTTAACAGTTTTCATTTTTTCATTAATGATTTCCATATTCATAAAACGATAATCATTTTTAAAATCACCGTCCTTGTTTTCGAAATGGATACCCATCGGAATAGACGTTCCGTCTTTGTCTGCGGTAGTAATAGTAATCTTAGCATCTTCTTTATATTCGTTACCGTCTAACAAATATTTTAGTTTCTGCAACTGCGGCATACCAAACGTACCAATCATATCTGGATACGGATTGTGTGTAGTTGCTTCCATAATAACTGAACGATCGTCAGCCATAGAAAATACTGTAGTACTGTCTTCTTCACCTGTAATTTTTACTGTTGTCAGGAAACCCAAGTTCTGAGTGTGACCAACAATGTCTTGCAAAATGTCTTTCATTTCATTCTCCTATAAAATACATTATATAAGGTTTGTGCCTGATTGTCAAGCGTTTTTTATTCAAAATCGAATAATTTATTAAAGGTATTATCTCTTCTAGTAGAGTTAATATCCCATTCGAGAACTCCGATTAAGTTCTTGAGTTTCTCATCAATAACGGAGTTTTCCATTGCGCCATCGTCAAACGGTAGTTCTTTAAACCATTCAGGCAACCGCAATTCATCCACAGGATATGCAACACTTGTGTATCCCATAGGATTAGGTTTTAATTTACAAACGATAACTTTTGCACCATCTGTAATAGTCATAGAATACTTGTCACTGTGCATTTCTTTTAAAGTATTCCAGTTAATACTTGCTCGAACATGTCCGGGCATATTTGCCTTACCGGCTTTCTTTTCTTTTGCTTTATATTCGGTTACCTTGTTTGCACGTTTAGGTGAACCTTTCTCCCAACCCGGACGACTCTTAAATTCAGTTCTAAATTCAGTAATATATTCGAGAACTTCTTCTTTTTCTTTTCCTTCGAGAACTAGTTTAAGAACTTCGCTAAGAAAGTTTTGAATAACAACTGGAGTATCTGAACGTTTAAGATCGAGCCCCATGGGTTTAATCTTTCCAGACTTTCCGTCGACATCCATGCGATTGCCTTCTAAGTCATATACTAACGCCGCATAACGTTTCTTAGTAATAAACAATCCGCTTTCTGCTACAATTTCTCTTCCTGCTTTGATAACATCTCCGCGTGTTTTTGGACAGTGAAATGCCGTTTGCATAAACTTTGGAAATGTATCACTAGCTGAATCACCAATTGTATCATATAGTTCAACTACACTTTCCTTAGTCCATGGTATTGTACCGTTGTTTATTTCAGATCTAAGAGTAGTATATGCACTGAAGTAACACGAATCAGTATCGCCGTAAATGATACTCTTTCCGACATGGTCATATGATCCAGTAATGATTTCGTTAATTTTACCAGCCATATGCTTAGTAATACTTCTTCCTGTTAGCGTAGTTGATTGTCCAATACGGTTATCAAAGAATCTACAACCCGGATTAAGAATAGCACCATACAAACTGTTCAAGTTAATCTTCTTAACTAGCTGTCGCTTGTCCCAGTATTCAACTTCGATTTGATTATTGGCATCGTAAGCTGAACCTTTTTTCTTTTGCATTTCTTTACGTTCAGCATACCAACGCTTCAGTAGTCCGGGAATGATACCTTCTTTTTCATATGTAAAGATTGTACCGTTTGCACTAAGCATCCAGGGTTGATTGCTTTCAAATATAAGATCATAAATTTGTGCGGCACTTAAAGTATCACTATCGCCATTCTCCCAGTCAATAGTAATTTCTCTACCGACTTCTTTATCCATAACAGCAGAATACTCTAAACTAGCAAAAATACCTTCCCAAGCACTAGCAAATGACTTGCCCTTTCCGATTTGTTGTTCTAGAAATGCCTTAGTCCCAGTTTGTCTTAATTGTCCTACAATAGTTTCAGGACCCATATTCAATGCACGAATCACGGAAGGATATAGAGAGTTAATATCTACAGAGCCAATCCACTCGTGTATGCCTTTTTTCGGAAACGCTACATACGCACCTGCCGCCTGATTGCTTTCGTTTGGATCACGCTTTGTTCTATTTGGAACAACGAATCCTCGTTGATGAGCTTCGTTAATAATAGCTTGTTCAGTAACAGCAACAGCACCCATAGTTGTTTGTAGCATCACTGTATTTTCATGTGCAATTGAATTACTTAAATCAATAAAACGTAATTTTTTATCTAGTTTATCAAGTAGTGCAGTATCTTGTCTGTTATAATCGATAAACTTTTTAAAGTCATTGTTATACAACTGGTCCAACGTACCTTCGTACACTGTCTTGTTTTCACCAATTTCCATCTCACCGATAGCATCAAGTCGATATGTATGCCGTTCTTCATACGTGTACTTACGATACAGGTTTAAACTATCTAAGTGTACACGACCAACTAAATCATAGGTTTGACTTAACTTGCCAAATTTTTCATATTCTCTTTTCTTAGGATATTGATTCCATAAGCAAAGCCTTTTTGTATCTTCCTTAGAAAGTACTTTTATAATTCTGTTAACAGTATACGGCATATCGAAGCCTTCACTGTTCCATCCTGACAAAATATCGGCATCTTGAATTAAGTCTAAAAACGTATCCAGCATATCTGCTTCGTTGTCAAACAAAATTGTATTTGGAATATCTTTGATTAGATTCTTTGCTTCCTCCATAGATAAAGTCTTCGGAGGAATTGCCAAACACACTAGTTCATCTAACCATTGTAAATGCACAGCAATAGCTGTAATTGGCATAAATGCATCTTCGGGAGATGCATACCCACGCTCTGGATCAAAGTCGACCTCAATATCCCAAAACGCTACATTTAACTTAGGTGCGTCTTGATTGAGATAATTATCTTCTAAACATCTAAAAATAGGATTAATGTCACTCTCGTAAAGTTTCCTGCCACTGTTAATGGCAAGCTCTTTGCGAAACTCTTTAACATTTTTACAAGTGATACGTTGTACAGGGTCACCAAAAATACTAGTGTGCTTACCCTTTGGGTCCTGTACATAAAACAAGTGTCGTGCTGGATATTCTTTAAAGTGTCTATGACCTTTTTCATCTCGCTCGACAATGCGAATGATGTCCTGATCACGATCATAGAATGCGTCTACATAACTCAATATTCTCTCCTATATGCCATTTTTGGCTGACAAATACCTGTATAAAACGATTTATGGCTCGTATTAACCTTCTTCGTATTACTTATACAACATACATTATAGTGTCTAAGAAACAGAATGTCAACGACTAAAAACGTCATTTCCGATAACTAACCAATCTATATTGTTCCATTTAAATATTTCCATAGCATCTTCTGGTGATGACGCTATTGGCTTTCCGTTTAAATTTAAGCTAGTGTTTAGTAATATCGGACATCCGGTAATCTCAAAAAACTCTCTAAGTAGTTCTTTGAAGTGACCTTCTTCTGACACAGTTTGTACTCTACAAGTACCATCAACATGTGTAATACTTTTTAAGTAATCTTTTGCATATACTTCGGCTACATAAAGCATATGCGGATTATCGGGCAAATCTTTAAAATACATATCTTTATAATCTGAAAGAACTGAAGCACCGAACGGTCTGTAGCTTTCACGTTTCTTAACATTGTTAACGATGTTCTTACCGTCCTTAATCATAGGATTAAATAGGATACTACGATTACCTAGTGCCCGTGGACCGATTTCTCCTTGTCCGTGAAACCATCCTACAATCTTGCCTTCAGCAAGCGCAAGTGCTACATCAGCAATAGTATTACCGCTAATAGGTTTCCATTCATTATTATCTAATTGACAGTACGGAAAGTTATTAAGTGATAACGGTGGTAGATTATATTCTCTTCTTAACCATTCGATACAGCCTAGACTAAGTCCTTCATCAGCCGCATGCGGCGGAATAACTAAATTTGGAAAATGCTTTTTTAATTTAGTATTCCATATTACATTTTGTGCAACACCGCCAGAGTAAAATATAACGTCATCTTTGTTGCAGTGTTGTTCGAAAAACTTAACAAGTACATCACCTATATAATCGTGGATAGTTGCACTTGCATCTAACTGTGTAAGTTCTCCTAAAAACTGACCACCTTTATAATCATCCCATGTGTCTAAATTAAAAATTTCATCGATGTTATAAATATCCCATTTAGAAAGTAACTGTTTATACCCTGCATCAACATTACCATAAGATTGCAATCCCATTAGTTTACCGGCAAGGTCTATTTCATGATGGGCTTGTACGCCAAGTTCTCTAGCGAGCCAGCTCATTCTTAGTCCAATTGAACCATTTTTATCTTTTGATCCCTCTTCGACTAATTTATCATTCTTAAATACAGTCCATGCTTTGTCATCATCACCGTATCCGTCAATTACAATAGATACATCCGGAGTAATGTCCATTGGCCAGCAACTTAATGCATGTGCATAGTGATGGTTGACTCGAGTAACTTTACAGTTTGCCGGAAATTTTTTGTAGTCGATTGCCGGAAAGAATGTTTCATTTTCTTTTGGAATATCGTGAGACCACGGATCAAATGCAACTGCAATATGATCTAAATCACTACTAGTGATATTCCAAGCACGAGTTAACTCTTCTTCCCAGTCTTGAATACTAAATGCTTTGTGTTTTTCTTGATGAAAGCGTTCGGGCTTGTAATAAGATACAGATCCGTTATCGTATAGTGTAAAGTTTGCATCGTGTTCGCATATTCTTACACCGAGTAGTTTCATCCTAGTAGTCGTCCTATAATTCCAACTACTGTCATAGCCGCATTAGTTACAATAATTGGTTTGTCTTTCATTTGAACACCAGCTACTAGCCACATAATGCCGCCAGTGATTTGCAAATACCAGCCGATACTAATACCCGCACTCATTAAGCCAAAGCCAATGATAAGAGTGGCAGTAGCTACCCATTTTAAAATATTTGTCATATTATCTACCACCATAGCGATGCAACTCCAAATCCATATATATTAACTACTGCAAAATATCCAGTCAACAGCATTACCCATGCCGCACCTCTGCGCATTGCCGCATAGCATTGTGTTACGCTTCCTACAAAAAAACCTGGATATACTAATAACATATTAGGATCGTCTGCATTAAGTGCAAGAGTAAGACTTGCATATACAGTGAATACAAAACTAACTAGTTCAAATGCAAAGGCAACCCTATCACTCTTGTAACTATCTAGCCAGAAGTTCTTAATTTGTCCGGATATATTCAAAACGTTTATTCTCCGTCTCTATCCCCCGGAAGATTTTTAGTAATTCCAAGAATTCCTTCAATGTCTTCCCATTCATCTAAATGCTTTTGCCATTCATCTTTATGGGCAATTTTAATTGCTTTGTTAATTACAGAAGGTTTAATATCAAGTTCTTCTGCTACAGCTTTAACTGTATCTTTAAGACCTTCATTCAAATCTTCTACTTCTCGCAATACATTAGAACCTTCTCTAATCAGACGTTCTAGTTTTGCTTTTTCTTCTGGACCGTAAGTTTTAGCCATTATTTTCTCCTATTTAATAATGTATTTTACACTATAACACCATACCTGTCAACGACTTTTGTCAACCAAACTAAATATTTTTATGAAAAAAAGAATAGCAGTTTTAGGAACAGGCACTACTGGGGTTATGAACCTTGCACACTATTTATTGGCGTTTCCAGAGGAGTGGGAAATATACAGTATATATGATCCTTCTAAGCCTATCCTAGGTATAGGAGAATCAACCAGTACTCAGATTCCAGAGATACTCTTTAGTGCAACAGGATTTAATCTATTAGAACATTCACATGAACTAGATGCTACTCCTAAGTTTGGTGTAAAATTTAAAGATTGGAGAGAAGATGATTTCTTTAGTGTAATAAATCCAAAATCAAACGGAATACATTTTAATAACTTTAAATTAAGAGATTTTTGCTTTGATAAATTTAGAGAACGTTGGCCGAATAGATTTAAAGAAATACACGAGTCAGTAGAAGAATTAAACGATACATTGCATTCAGTAATTATTAACAATAAACATTCTTTTGATTACGTTATCGATTGCAGAGGATATCCAGAAGATTATACAGATTATGATGATGCATTTATTAATGTTAATCATTGTCTAGTCCATACGATAGAACAACCAGGTAAGTGGGATTACACATATCATTATGCCACACCTGACGGGTGGATGTTTGGCATTCCATTGCAAAGTAGACAAGGATGGGGTTACTTGTTTAACGATACTATTACTGATGTAGAGACTGCTAAAGAGAATATGAAATCTGTTCTCGATGTTGAAGAACTAAACCTTAGAGAATTTACATTTAAAAACTATAGGGCTAAGAAGTTTTTCAACGGAAGAATAATTAAAAACGGAAACCGTGCATTATTTTACGAACCTATGGAAGCTCATAGTGGATATTTTTATGATACTATAGCACGAACGGTAGTTGATTATGTATCAGGATATATTAACGAAGCAAATGCAAACGACTTGTTAACAAGAACTGCTATAGATATGGAAAATGCTATTTGCTTTATGTATCAAGGAGGTAGTACTTATGATACAGAATTTTGGAAATGGGCCTCGACTCGTTCTGCAGAAAAATTAGAAAGAGATGTTATCTGGAATCAAACATTAAGTAAATTAGATGAAGTGCAAAACAAGTTCCCAACTGGTACTATATCCGACGGAGCAGGAACCTATTCGTTATATCACTGGATGCATTTTTCTAAGAAACTAGGATACAACTATTTTTAAAATACTTTTAGATTATCAAATGCACGATGCCAACCGAAAAACTGTGCTTTGTAGTCTGAATGATCATCCGAACTTAAATTTTCCCATTCGCTTTTACGTTCGATGAGTTGTTGTACTCCGAGGTCCCAATCTGTACATTCGATTATTGTTTCGAGTCTTAATTTTGCTTTATTTGCGTCATGTACATTGTCGAAGTCTTGTTCTATATGTATTACTTCCATGACAATATCACGACTAACATAGTCTAATGAAAAATCTATTCCCCATTTAGGTTTAATGTTTAATAGTTTTTGTAAGATTGGTCGAGAATCAAGTGCTTCATTAACCTGTAATTGAGCATGACCTGACAACGCATACCTTTGTAATAACATACAATGATCTAGCACTAACTCTTGTTCTGAGTCCTCTTGATCGATATACCAAGGTTTTACTGGAGCAATATGGTACTGTATCTCGTGATTGAGATAAATGCCTTCTGCTATATAGAATTCTCTTTCCAATAGAGCTGGAACTTCATATCCGTCTTTATCGAAATCTTTAAGGGGTAATTCGTTTAGTTTTTTTTGATCAATTGGTGTTGTTAAAAAGGGAGATGTATCAAATACTGCTCCCTGTTTAACTAGTTTCATTTTTCTTCAGATAGAATATCGTGCATTTCGAAACGTCCGCCGTTGCGTTCGTACAGCATGCCTGCAAACACTTCTGCTTTTGTTCCTTCGTATTTGGCATTAGCCACACGTTGTGCCCAACTCCATAATGCCGAGTCAACACAATCGATTGTTTGTTGACCGCCACTTTCATGGACTGCATTCATTGCGTCTTTAAACGAAAGTGTTACATCGCTGTTTAGTTTTTCAATGCTTTCGCACATCTCGTTGTATTCGGATTCTTTAACCCAGCAGTCAAGTGTTGGATCATTACAATCGTTTTTACAATCTGAATTTGGTTTGCCGAATTCATCACCGCAGTCCTTGCATACTGCTTTTTCGCCCGATGCTTCGTTAACAGTTTTCTTTTTAGAGCTAACTGATTCGTTCTTTTTAGCAATAGCTTTCTGTAGTCCTGCCGGAAGTTTCTTTTGTTTAGCACTTAGACCTGCTGCCGGCTCATCGTCTTTGCTGTCTGTATCGTTTGCGTCAGTGTCTTTCTTTCCTTTAAGGAAAGCTGGCTTATCGTCTGACTTGTCGTTTGGTGTGCCGTTATCATCCATAGGCATTTTATCTTTAGCTTCTGCAACTAATTTATCAAACTGCGAACGGAACTCACTTTTATCAAAACTTTCTTTTTTAAGATCGTCTTTGCCTTTACCGTCAATAGCATAATCCGGAACCATTTTACCTGTCTTAGGATCTTTTACCATCTTCTTCTTGCTTGCTTCTTCTACACTATCTTCTTTTTTTGCTTTAGAAGCATGTACTGCTTTACGCTGTGCATCGTTCTTGTACTTGCCTTCTTCTACAGCACCTTCATTAATAATACCTGCTAATGCTTTAAACTGAGATACTGCATCCAGATGTTTTACAGGTTGTTTAACTGACTCTGTAACTGGTTGTCTAACTGCTTCAGTTGCTTCGCCACCGTTAGCAATAGCTTTTAGTTTTGCCGCATCCTCTTGGAGTGTCGACGGATCTAATGATTTTAATTTTTGTGATAGTGCTCTAAAGTCCATAATTACCTCTTAGTGTCGGAGTTCTTATAATTATTACTCCATGCTTCCTTTAAATTGTTTTTAATTGATTCTTGAACATCTTCTTCAAACTCTCGAGGTCCAGACTCAATAGCTTCTCGCTTTACTTGCTCATAATCCATATAATGATAAACAGATGAAATGTAATCGGATGCTTTAGTAATTTTACTTTGCACCCATCCTTGTAACTCATCACCTTCTTCGACCATCTTAAACAGTTTGGCAGAATACTGTGCTAATTTGTATAAATCAGCCTTTGCCATACGTGCTTCGTGATCGTCGGGTCTTTGTTGTTCTTCTCTGTCCATACTACTATTTATCTTTTTATAATATCTTGTTCGCTAAAAAACTTAGAGTTTTTTAATTCATGCGCTGGTACAAAAGTACCGTCGGGGTTTTTCTTTTGTTTTACTTTTGGTTGCGGTGGCGCCTTAGTACCACCTGGACCACCTGGTGTTCCTAGATACGATTTTTTACCGCGAGCTTTTCCTGGGCTTAAATGCGGTGCATCTACACTGGCAATATTACCTGATACTGTAGCACCTGCTGTAGCAGATTCTTCCACAGCTTTATAAAATAATTCGCGTAATCTCATTTTTTATCTTCCAGCGTTTGTATGTTATTTTCTTCAACTTCGAAGTTTACTAGTTTCCCAAAGAATTGGTTTTCTTTAATAGTATTTATTGGATCGTCAGGATGTAAAAAACAATCATCAGCAGTTTCAGTTTCTACGTTATACGTTACCTTGTACTGTTTCATTTATCAACATTCCCTCAATTTCATTCCTCATAGCTTCAACAAAATACGATTCACTTTTGCTTTCTTGAAGATTCTCAAGTGCATTTGAAATATCTTCTCTGGTTACAACGTATCTTGAACCACGTGATTTGATTTCTTTTCCTACTAACATTTTAAGAAGTTTGCTTAACTTTTCGATATCATCTTCACTTTCAAGATAATTAGTAATCATATCTTTTAGGTAAGGAACTAAACTTGCTTTGTCTAATACTAAATCACTTTCAGTTTTAAGTTCAGACGCTGATGTACTAAATGCTTTTTTTAAGCCGACTTTATTTGCTAATGCTCTGCGCTGTTTAATTTTATCTTGTATACTAGGCTCAAACTTTTCTGGCTTCTTTTTAATTGTAGCTCTCTTTGGACTACGCTTAATTCCAAAAACTCCAAACTCATTCGTTGTTATGGATTCACCTGCCGCATCTTCTGCCACTGTTAGTGCATCAATCGGAAATCCGTATTTGTGGTGTGCATTTTTTTTATTTTTATTCTTAGGAGATTTAACTACGACTTCAATTTCGCCAAATTTCATTGTTCATCCTTTATATTCAAACCTTTTCTAACAGCATTGAATAAATCTTCAGCGTGTTCACCGGCACCGGTAGCATTAGTAAATGCTTCTAAGTCGCCATCGATAGCAAATTGTCTTGCTTTAGTTGCACTAATCCCTTCAATGCCCGTAGATTCTTCGTCACGTTCTCCGGTACTTTCAAAGTCAAATGTTTCAAAATCGTAGAAGCCATGAGGGCCTTCTTGTCCATTATACTTCTTAAGACTATCAAACATCTTTTTACGTTCGTCGCCTCCGACAAACGTTGCATGACGATACCCTTCACTATAAAGATATGCCGCTACTTTCCAAGCGGTATTAAGACTACTGTTGTCAACTACATCTCCCGAATATTGGGGATGCAACTTACGAATAAAATCAATCTTTTGCGAGTAGTCTAGAGGATTTCGTTTACGATCTTGTGACTGACTAACAAAGATTTTCATATCGCCGCCTTGGCTTTTCATAGTATCAAATACAACTTTGTGTCCAATTGTAGGAGGATTCATCCTTCCAAAGCAAAAAGTTATATGCTTGTCAGTGCCGTTGTCGTCTTCGAATAACTCTCTAATTCTCATAGTCGCCACTCTCGATATGCTTTAATTGCTCGTCTGCAATAGTCCTTGCCATTTGAATTAGCATCTCCTTGGGGAACTTTTCTCCGGCATCTTGAATTTTAAATTTGTCGCAGTACATTGATTTGGCAGTTTGCAAAGGTGCAATATAAATTTTGTATGCATTTGGGTTGCCTCGCATTTGTTCGTGCTTTTTAATAGCAGGAAACATTACGTTGCTTAGTATTCCATTTTCATTGTCAATAAATGTTTTCAAATCGCCAGCCCAATCGATATCTTCTATATCTTGAGGCCCGCCAACTGGAGAGAAAAGTTCTTTCAATAACATGTGATCACCATTTACGACACGACCAGTAACGTGCCTTGTGTCTTGGTCCTGGATTATCGCAGTTGTGTCTAGCACGGAAACTCTTGCGTCTTGCTGGATTAGATTTTTTAATTTTCATATTAGGATCGCCAAAGTTAACTTTAACTACGTTACCCTTAGGATTCTTAACATATACTTTAAACTTCTTAACATCGCCTCTAGTAGGTTTGCCAAGGCTCACTTTTCGTCCTTGATACTCTGCTTCGTCAACATCAATATCTTCTTTTCTCTGCCCGTAATCTTTTTCGATCATATCTAGCACATCGTCCATAATATCATCCATATCACCAACAGATTTTTTCGCTTCGTAATACATGTCTTCGATTGCTTTTTGAATATCAGGTCCAAACTTACCAGCGTATGCTTTTTCTGCTGTTTGATATTGTTCTTCTGGATCAGTCATTGCCGCAACTTTTTCTAAAAAACCATCAACTTCAGGACCATGTCCTTCTGTTTGTACACCTGATAGTTGTTTAATTCTATCTAGTTCTGAACTTTCCATGCCTTGATAAGCGTCTGCGTCAGTTGGTTCTTTAACTTTACTACGATCAAACTCAGCACCACTTTCCCATTGCTTAATAGCATCGTCAACAAATTTCATAATTTCTTTCGGATCGCTCTTCATACCGCCTTTAGAGACATAGTTTTTAAGCGTATTGTATGTTTTGCTTCCGATGGCAGGGGTTTCCTCTGGACCAGCATTAACAATAGCATTAGCAAGTTTTTCTACATCGTTTGCAAGTTCAATGCCGTCATCTGTTTTAAAACTAATTTTGCTTGTAGCGTCACCCATAAGTCTTGCAACATCGATCCATTTCTTATCAGTGTCACGCATTTTATCGATATCAATGTTTGCTTCTTCAACACTTTCAATTTTTTTGCAACTGCCTTCTTCTCCGGCTTTCTTGCCAGGTACTTTGCGATAGCCTTTCCAACACTTTTTGTAGATTTTACTATTGCCGTGGCGTTCACCTTCTGCAATCTCTTCGTCTACAACTTCGCCGTCAATAAACGACATACCATTTTCTTGCATATGTTGCATTGCTGTATCATCTAATTGTACAACAATACCGTCGTCTAAAATGTCTACAACTGTTGTTGCTAATTCTAAATCTTCTGAAAAACTAATACCAAACTCGTCGCCTACTTGTGGTTGATTAGACGATTCTTCAGCAGGCGAAACTGATTCGTCTAAGCGGCTAAGTTTAGAAAGGATGTCGCGCATCATAATAAATATCCCCTTTACGATAATATATAGTATTTATCGTTTCAAGACTTATTTAAAAGGTATATCGAGCTTGGGTGATTGTGCCAGCAAATAGGTAATAAGCGGCTCTAATGAACATGAATTTGCCAGTAAATGTAGCAGTTTTGGCATCAGTAGTAAGCTCTTCACTAAACTCTGTATCTTCAATATCGAACCAATCGTCATCACTAGGATATTGTGCTAGAGTTGCTTGTAGCTTAATAATCCCAGTGTAATTGTTTAGATCGAAAGTAACAGTACCAATGCCATCACCTGACTTAAGGTATCCAGGACCTTGGTCCTTATCGGAATAACTAAACGACGAGTCCGCCGAAATAGTATTAATATTGTTTAAAAGAATCTTGCTTTCTGTTGCCATACTACTATTTATCGTTTATTACATATCTATGTATTGTACTTACTGCTTCGGCGAATGCAATCTTAAGCATGGTTAACGTTTTTTCTCCGTCTACATATATGTACCTACGATCCCAGTTTTGTTTGTTTGTTAAAATAAATTTTTTAACATTCTCTTGTAAACCGATGCCTGGGTTGTTTTCTAAAAATTTTATAAATTGTTCTTTTTGCTGTTGATTTAGTTTATGAGGTTTAATAATAACCCTAAAGTTATATTTTTTGTAAGGTAGCTTATTGACCAATATTACTTTTTCTTCAGTATTTAATAGTGATAATGATTCACTAGTAGGTTCATAAAGTTCTACAATACGATGTGCTAGATCAATTTTACAAGAACTAATAAAGTTTTCGTCATTAGTATAGACATTAATTACATCACTTTCGGATCGTTTTTGAAATTCACCATTCGGAATATTATTAAGCAAGAATATAAACTTACACCAGTCCTGTTTTTGCTTTCGAATATTATCTACAGCATCAATTTGCCATCTATAATGCCCTGCTGTTTCTGGACTTGTAATAAAGTTTAAAATATCCGATGTACTATAAAATGATAACAAACGTCCTCCTGGCATATAAAAGGACAGTTTGTTAAGCCATTTGTTATAGAACTTACGTGTTGTCGGTTGTATTTCCGGTAACTGTTTCATCTACACCCTGTTTCTGTTCGTCTTTCATTTTTCGACGTTCTGCTTTAGTTAAAGGTTTTTGAATTTCACTAATACTATATTTAATAGTATCTTCTTCGATATAGATGTTAACTTTGCCCCCGTCAATAAGACCTCCAAACAGTACTTCTCTACTTAATGGAGTCTTGATTTCACTATCAATGATTCTAGCCAATGGTCTTGCACCCATTTTAGAATCGTGTCCTTTGTCAGCTAACCACGCAATTGCTTCGTTGTTTGCTTCAATTACAATTCCTTTTTCTTGCAAATGACCATTAAGTTCATCGATGAATTTAGAAACAATTGATTTAACAACATTACTACCGAGTTTGTTAAACTTTAACACTGCGTCTAAACGATTGCGAAATTCCGGTGCAAAGAATCTTTTGATTGCTTTATCATCTTCTCCGCTCTTTGCTAGATCACCAAATCCGATAGTATTTTGTTCGTTATCTGATGCACCTAAATTACTAGTCATTAATAGGATGCTATTTCTGCCGTCTGCCGTTTTACCGTTAGACCCAGTAACAAACCCGTTGTCCATAAGTTGTAGTAGTACATTACTTACATCTTTGTGTGCTTTTTCAATTTCATCTAGTAACAGTACACAATTAGGATTTTCTTGTAGCTTAGTAATCAGCTGTCCGGCATTGTCTTCATAACCGACATATCCGGGAGGAGCACCGATTAGTTTAGCAACACTATGCTTTTCTTGATACTCGCTCATATCAAATCTTACAAGCGACATGCCCATTTTCTCTGCAAGTACTTTTGCAGTTTCAGTTTTACCTGTACCAGTAGGTCCTAACAATAGAAACTGTCCGATGGGTTTATCATGCGACTTCAAGCCAGCTTGCGCAACAAAGATTTTATCTAGCATTTTGTCAATGGCACTATCCTGCCCAAAGACTGCTTTCTTCATTTTTCTTTCAAGCGTAGCAAGACTTTTGCTTTCTTTTTGTGCTACTGTCTCTAGCGGCATATTAATCATCTTGCTAACTTCATAACTAATTTGTTCGAGATCAACAATCTGTGTAATGCCTTCCTCGACATCATTAGCTTCTTTTAGCTTATACCTAGCACTTGCACAATCAATAATATCAATTGCTTTGTCTGGCAACTTCTTGTCAGCCATATATTTGACAGAAAGTTTTACTGCATTTTCGATAGCATCGTCAGTAATGTTTACATTATGGTGTGCTTCGAAATATTTTTTAAGTCCTTTGAGGATTTTAACAGTTGTCTTTTCATCCGGCTCATTAATTGTTACACGCTGGAATCGACGCATTAATGCACGATCCTTTTCAAAGAACTTGCGATACTCTTCCCAAGTAGTTGAAGCAATGATTTTCATTTTACCTTTTGCAAGAGCAGGTTTGAGCATATTAGCCAAATCATTCGAACTGTCTTTGCCGCCTCCGCCTGCGCCACTCATCATGTGCGCTTCGTCGATAAACAGGACTACTTTACCTTTTTTATGTAGTGCTTTTAACACTGCCTGTACTCTTTCTTCAAAGTCACCGCGATACTTACTACCAGCAACAAGAGAGCTTACATCGAGTGTGTATACTTCGTGATCTAGTAGAAACTTCGGTGCTCGTTTTTCATGAATCTTACGAGCCAGTCCTTCTGCAACCGCAGTTTTACCTACACCCGGATCGCCTACCATTAGTACGTTTGATTTACTACGTCTGGCTAATACTAGTGCAATGTCATCTAATTCTTCTGCCCGTCCAATTACCGGATCGATTCTTCCTTGTTTTGCACGATGAGATAAGTTGGTACAAAACTGATTTAAAATTTTATCTAAAGTTGCTGTGTTCAACGGTTGTGATTCCTGCCCTATTGAAAAGTCTGGATCTTCTCCAGCCATATCGTGAAAAGACTCTACTAGCTTTTCTTTTACAATTCCGCCTTTTGAAAGAAAGTAAAAACTAAAACTATTCTTTTCATTCATCATACTAATAATAATGTCAGTTACTTCGATAGTATTACGTCCG
>Ga0209138_1001849_pt1 | contig 17190 bp, 11 predicted proteins | sample SaaInl3SG_22_DNA_FD_184645 | JGI IMG/M metagenome (GOLD analysis project Ga0209138, IMG submission 184645) | Marine microbial communities from expanding oxygen minimum zones in the Saanich Inlet - ESP_153SG_22_DNA (SPAdes) (version 2) | ecosystem: Environmental > Aquatic > Marine > Intertidal...
ATCCTTGTTGATAACGACCGTGAAACAACGTAAACTGTTGTGCCTTCCGCAGAGCCGACCATCAAGTGCGTAAATCCTCCGTCATCGTTGCCCAGTCGGGTATAATACCGCTGGCACAACGCCATTTCTTCAGCATAGGATCGGTGTTCAAAAGGCGTGGCGACTTTGCCTAGTTCTAGTTGGACACCTGTGATTTGCCATGTATCGCCATCAGTTGAGATTTGTGCCTGATGCCCAGCGGCGAATAAGTTTGAAGAATACGGCTGCCATGTGCCAGTGCTACCTGTTGTATAGGCCGAACCCGATAAAAGTAGAAAACGCAAAGTTGCACCGTGGCCTGTGTCATTATCGACTGTAGCTATCGTACACGGCGGTATATCAATAGTTTTATATTCCCATGTACTTGCAGCGTCTATCGTGTAAGTAAAAGGAAATATTCTATTATCGTCTTCCATTTTAAAGTGCGCAGCGTAAGTTCCTGTTACACTAGATTTTACCCAGAAACTGACAGTCACTGGTTTTGGTGAAGACGTGCCAGCCCCTAATTGCTGTAAGTCTTGCGCCTCTATTCTTTGAGAAAACGCTAAGTCCTCGCCACTATCAATAGCTGTCTCAGTTGTTGTAACCTCAACTTTAAAAGATGAACCAAACCCAGCAGGCGCATCGGTAGACTTTGTTGCAGTGTGTGCATATTGATCTAGCAAATCATCGTCAAAGCGCCAACGATCTACTGTATAACCATCTGTAGTACTAAAACTAGTCCCACGCTGCCAAACTTGCATACCACCATTGATAATCAGGTTCCTACGCCCAGCACCAATCAGGTTAAACTGTTCCTGTGGTGTCTCAGCACGAAGCATAGCCTCGCCAGCTAGACCCGTGGGCTTGCGGAGGTCAGCCAACTCCTCCCGTACATTTATGGCTGGTTTGCTTACTTTAACTGTCATGGATTAATCCTCTGCCACTAGGCCGTTGCTGGCACTGATTGCTGCACCGACTGCATCGGTTGTGTTGTCTACTCTGCGTAGACCTTGGAAGACTGAACGTCCTGCGCTTGTACCGACATGAAGCAACTCTGTGCTATCGTCGTAGGCCAAAGCTGTTACCGCATCAGAGGAACCGTAGAGGGTTGCCTGAGCATTCTCTTGGAACAGCACCTTCTCGTCCTCGTAGATTTTCTTGATCTGTTCTGGGGATGGGGCTGTGGCTGAGATGCGAACAAGTGCAACGGAACCTGTGTATGAATAGGCACCATCATAGTGCTGACCTACTTTAAATTCATGATCTGAACCACCAGTGAAACCTGTTCCAACTGTTGTTGTACTTGATCCAACAAACTTACCATCAACATATGCTTCTCTTAAACTTGGCCCTCGTGCTAGAAATGTTAGCATATGCCAATGATCATCACGGTATGTTGTTGACGTAGATAACCCCGCATAACCCGATCCATCACTAGCATCAAAATTCATAGCTGTATTAGTCTGGTATATTTGCCAATATGGGGCTGCACCTCCACTATTACGCCAACTAAGCATTACAGCGGTATTTGCTCCCGATGCTATTTTAAACCAACAAGTAACCGACCAAGCACTAGTACCAAAGTCCAGATCACTGTTATAAGGCTGTTGCAGATAGTTACTTCCACTAAACCCACTATACGCCACCAAGTCAGCACCAGTAGCCACAGGGTTTTTGGTCACAGTGCCGAACACTTGTAGACCGTTGCCGTTCACACTGCGGTCTTCTTCGGCTTCATGAACTTGTATATTGTCCAAATAAACAGCTACATTGTTACCTGTACCTGCATAGACGTTCAGATTTAAGTTTGCCGTTGTTGCCGTAAAGGTGAAGTAAACCGTTTGGTATGTAGTAGATAAGTTATCAGATGAAGTAAGAATATTACCATACTGAGTTCCGCTGTGGTAAGCATTTTGTGATGCATTTATTACTGAAGCAGCAGTACCAGAAGAGTTTCGTATATCAAACTGAAGAATGTATTGCTTGCCACTTGTTAAAGACAGCCCCGTATCTAGTGATCCATAGATGTTAGAACCACCTGAAGACGTTACCGAAACTGCATTACCCCCACCATTACCGTTGCCAGAAGAATGGCTTACTGTGGCATTAGCTTGCGTATTCCATCCGGGCGTCGACGTGTCTACGTCATATGTTGATTTTTGCCCTGTAAGCAAACTTCCGCCAGTAACGTCAGTATCATCTGTGTCGGACAAGGTGGCGAGTTTGATGTCGCCGTTCATCCAGCCTGTGTTGTAGGTGGAGGTGACATGAACAGAACTGCCATTCTGATAATTTTCAAAATTCTCATCAACTAATGCAAACCCTGCATCACAGTAGCTTCCAAGATATTCACCGACAGTTTCGTTGCGATAAGTTCCATTTGTCCCTGTCAAAACATAGTTATAGGTGTTTGCATATTCGGTAATTGAGAAGTGATGCCAAAGGTCTGAAGATGGGGCTTCTGATGAAACATATCCCGAAACCGTTTTTGGCAGGGAAGATACGGTAAACACATATGGATAGCCGACAGTTTCTGCCGCTAGATGATTATTGCTTAACCAAGAAACTGTTTCTGCGGTGTTATTAGAAGTAGTTAGGGAAACAACAGTCCCATCATCCTTAATCACACTCACGCCACCACCAGTCGCCACAGCAATAGTCGGCACAGGAAGCCCAGTCGCAGGGTCAATCGGGGCGTTGGGCAGAACGGTCATGGCTACATCGTTATGAGCCTCCTGTACGGCTATCAGAACAGGAGACGTATAACCCTGCACTGCGTTTCTTTCTATTATTGGTTTTGTAAATGTGCCTTTGTTATTATCCGAAGCTGAGCCAACATAAATACCGCTGTCTGCAACCATGTTGATTATGACCGTACCATAATGAGATACAGATAGCTGCCCGTTTAAAGCAGATAAACCTGTTAATGTTCCACCACTCACATAGTAGGCTGTTTGGCCTCCCCTTGAGCCAACACCATTAAACACCATCCACATAGGCAGATCAGGATCATCACCATCGTAGATCGTAACCTGATTACTCTCAGCCACAATAACAGCAACCGCAGGGAACTCACGTCTTGCCCCACGGGTGGCAGTGTTCAGTGTCTCATTGTACCAGCTAGTGCCTTGTGTGCGCTTACGCCATGCACCGCCATCGCTGTCCTTGCTGGTGTCGTACACGAATACGTCTACGGCTGTGTCGGTGATGGATTTAGCTATTGCTGCTAGGTCTGCGGCATCAGTTGTTAACCTACCTGTCTGCGTAAGATCACCAACCAGTTTGTTAGTAGTTGAGGCAGTGTCATGGTAGATTTCAAGGTCTGTCCCAAACTGACCAAAGCCAAGTTTAATGTCATCATTAACTCTTAGGTTGCCAGAGAATATGGAACCACCACTGTATACTTGTAGCTTCTCAGTTCCATTAGGTGAGATTGTAACCCCATTCAGACCAAAACTTGTGACCGCAGAGCCATCAATCTCAACACTGAGACCATTAGTACCCATGAACCTAAAGCCTTGAGTGCCGTTACTGTCTAGAACTGTGTAATTATTATTGCTATCGTAATACAGGCGCATTGCATTACCGCCTAGTCTTAACTCATCCAAGTCCCCCAGAGCAATATTACCAGTAGATGTAATAGTACCAGTAAACGTAGGGCTTTCGAGTGGGGCAGCACCAGACACTTCCGATACTGAGATAGTGCCATCAGCTAACGGGCTACCGTCAGATATAAAGTCGGCTAGTGTTCTGGCTTTTGACATAGACTGTGTTCCTCTAACTTAGTAAGATGTATGGTAGTACAACTGCACCACCTAAGATTGTTACAACGGCATCCCATACATCTGGTGTACCTCGCCCTGTGGCGTCATATAGTTCTTTCCCTACAGCAGCTACGACACATAACAACAAGCCAAGCAGAGGGGTACTGTACAGCGTCACTGTGGAAGCTATGGCTGCACCTGCTAGAAAGTGTGCTTGCTTATCTAGGGGGACAGACTTCATGTATTACTCAGCAGCCTGTGCAGCGATGTGTGCAGCATAAGCATCCTTAACCGCTTGTGTATGCACTGCGGCACAGATGGCTTGAACCTCTGCGCTCTCGCCTGTGATGTCATCGTTAGGTGCAACGACATGGCGTGAGAAGGATCGGCTGATCTCTACACCGTCACGCTTGATGACCGTGGCTGTTCTGACCTGAACGTGCTTGAAGTCGCCTACGATCTCGATTTTATCTTGTACTGTTTCTTCTGTTAGTGCCATCGTTTATCTCCTGTGATGGTGTGGACTGTCCGACCCCTATGGTGTGGGGTTATGCTGCGTAGTAGAACCCCGTAGCGTACAAAACCCCGCTAGTTGCAAATGTAGGAGCAACTCCTGCAATGGCAGAGCCATTAGAATTAAGCTGCAAATAAGCTTGACTAAGAACAGGGTACGCTACGAGGGTTGTCCTTCCTGATCCGTAAGTAATTCCAGCATCGTGGTAGGTAGAACACATAAAATAATTTTGGGCGGCACCGTTTACCGCAAACGGAAGGCCACCTATGTTTGCGCCGATAGAAGTGCCGCCACTCCATTGTAGAGTCATATGAAAAGTAACTAATCTTCCTACTCTAGTATAATAACCAAGCTGAACAGTATAGCTGGGATTGGTGACAGAGGTCCAAGCAGGCGTCCAACTCCCCTCCTCATAGTCATCCAGCTTATTGCTTGAAGATGTACCAGAGCCGCCAGCACCGCCGAAGTCTACACCGCCAGACAGGTAGAGGTCTTTGAAAGTAGAAGAGGAATTACCTAAATCAACTACATTTGGTTGGTTTGCGCCAGATGAATTACAAGGAATAATAACATTTGCTGGGTTGTAAAATCTTAGATTGGTATTTCCATCACCTATTTTTAATGAGTTACCATCTACACTCCCAATACTCCCCACAGTGGTGGTGTTTTTGCGAAATTGAATAATGTCACCATCAGTGGTTAACCTCTGTAGTGCAAGTGCTGTATCACCAGAAACCGAAGCTTGAATAAGACCATTAGAGCCAATTTGAGCGCCGCTTGTTGTATTAATATTTCCGTTAATAGTTGCTGTTCGTCCCGCCAGCAAGTTACCGCTGCTGTCCAGCCGAATACGTTCTGTTAAATTAGTATAAAACGCAACCTGATTAGCACTATCCGTGCCTATATTTAATGGGGCGGAGTTTGCAACAATAGCCGCTGTGTTGGCAACATAAGGGCCATAAGTTGACTGTGTCGAGCCACCTATATCAATCTGTAATGACTTACTGTCATCATTGTTTAACTGCAAACGTGCTGCCGATTGAGCATGACCGTTGGAAAGGAGAATGCCGTCATACGTTCCAGTGGTTGAAACATGAAGTTTCTTACTAGGCGAACTCGTGCCAATCCCAACATTACCGCCAGCGGGATTAATAGCTAAAGCCCTTACGCCAGCACTTGTACCCTCTTTATAAGATTGGAAAAACGAGTAGTTGCCAGAAGATACAGGACCACCAAAAAGGGTGTTGCTGTCATTTGCAGATGAGGCATTTAACCTGAACGCAGTTGCATCTAAGGGGCCAGTCAAATCCTCTGCAATAGTCAATTTTGCGGGAGGCGAACTCGTGCCAATCCCAACATTACCCGCTGATGAGATGTTTATTCTATCAGACCCAGCAGTGGTATCAATAATACGGAAGCTACCATTACCGTTCTTTATCTCGTAATCTGGGTTGTTGTCACTATCAACTAACTTAATAGATGGGCCAGCACTTTCCAGATGAAGTAATGCACTAGGCGAACTCGTGCCAATCCCCAAGCCAGTAGATGTAAGACGCATTTCCTCTGTACTGTTAATGTCAAACGCAAGCCCAACACTTGTAACAGAGCCAATGTGGGCAACTGTGTCCATCTTGAACATAGCTGCATGTGTGCCATCAGATAGACGTATCTCAGGTGTTCCGCCGCTTTGATTAATGTGCAATTCTGCGGCTGGCGAACTCGTGCCAATCCCAACTGATCCGCCTGTGACGTTCAGACCACCAGTCATGGTATCGCCAGCTACTTCAACGTAACGAGCATCTGACTGCAGTTTAGTATAGTGATCGGCAAGTACAAATGTACCATAAGCTACGATGTCTACTACGTCATTTACTGCAGCACCTGAAGCAAGAGTAATGCTTGTACCATTCGTAGCAGTAAAGTCTGTACCAGCAATAAGTTTAACACCGTTGAGGTACACATCTACATAACCAGTATCGTAGGTAGCAGCAAAGACTGTTTGACCTGCAGTGGCAGTGTAAGTCTGACGATCAGATGTACCATTGACCGCTGAACCTGCAGACTGCCAACCACCAGAACCATATACGTTCATGATGTTAGTTGTGCTATTAAAGTACAAAGCACCTACAATAAGTGCATCACCATCATTATCTACTGTAGGAGCAGTGGACTTAGCACCAAGGTAACGGTCATCAAAGTTATCATATGATGCAGCGGCATTAGCTTCACTGGTAGCAGCAGCACTAGCTGAGTTACTTGCATTAGTTTCGCTTGTTGCGGCATTGCTTTCAGATGTAGCTGCTGCAGCGGCACTTGCACTAGCGGCAGTGGCACTACCAAGGATACCATCAACGTATGTCTTAGAGGCAGCATCATTAGCATCTGTAGGAGTAGCCAAGCCAGTTACTTTGTTGGAACCCATTGCAAGGTTACCAGACATAGTATCACCAGATTTAGTAACCTGCAGACCATCTTGTGTATCTACATAAGCTTTAGTTGCTACGTCCTGTGCCGCCGTAGGATCACCTGCACCAGTGATCTTATTAGTGGACATGGCAATAGCACCAGTCATTGTACCACCAGCAAGAGGTAGCTTAGTGGCAATGCTGTTAGTTACTGTAGTAGCAAAGTCAGGGTCATCCCCCAAAGCTGCAGCAAGTTCGTTAAGAGTATCAAGTGTACCCGGTGCTGAGTCTACAAGGTTAGATACCTGTGTGTCTACATAGCCCTTAGTAGCTGCATCATTTGTATTGGTAGGTGAGGTAAGGTTGGTTATGGTAGCAGTTGTGCCAGCATTCATGTTCAGTGTACCGTCAATGGTCACGTTGTTGAAGCTAGAAGAACCAGTAGATGTTACGTTACCTGTGAGGTTACCCGTAACATTGCCTGTTACTGCACCAGTGATATTCCCTGTTACGTTACCTGTTACATCGCCTGTAAGGTCACCCGTAACACCGCCAGAAGCAGATACTGTAGTAAATGCACCGCTGCTAGGTGTAGTTGTACCAATGGTTGTACCGTCGATTGCACCACCGTTAATGTCAGCAGAAGCTAGAGTAGCCTGACCCGTTGATTGCAGGGTAGTGAACTTACCAGAAGTGTGGCTTGTTGCACCTACGGTAGCGCCATCAATAGAGCCGCCGTTGATGTCTGCGGATGCAAGCGTAGCCTGACCAGAGGTAGAGATAGTTGTGAAAGCGCCTGTAGAGGGCGTAGAAGCACCAATAGTAGCACCATCAATAGTACCACCGTTAATGTCGGCTGTAGCAGCTACAAGGCTAGTATTAGCATTCAGTGTAGTGAACGTACCAGCGGCAGGTGTCGTAGTACCAATAGCCGTACTGTCGATAGCACCAGAATTAACATCAACCGATGTCAGCGTGGAAGTGCCTGTAGCAGATAGGTTAACCAGCGTAGTATCGCCAGTTACGCCCAGCGTTGAACTAAGAGTTGTTGCACCTGTAACCGTCAGAGTGCCGCCTAGTGAGCCATTGCCGAATGCAGACAAACCGCCTGCCAACCACAAGTCTTGGAAGCGTGTAGAAGGATCACCAAGATCCACAGTGTTTGTGGTCTCTGGGATAATCTTATTAGCTGTTTGTACTTGTACCAGTTCACGCCAAACGGCTGCGTTGGATGTATTGCCTACGCAGATAAATACACGGCCTGTAGTGGTGTTCTCCCACATGGAGCCTGGTGCGTATCCATCCCCTGCATCATCTGTAGCCAGAGGGTTTGTTGTAGCAGCAAAGTTATTCTTACCACCAATACCGCCATGCACGGCAGGAAGATAGCCGCTTACCGATGTTGTGAGATCAATCTTAGGCGCATTGCCTGTGGACCCATCGTGTGAGTGTCCTGTAGCGCCGTTAAACGCTGCAGTGATTTGGTTAAACTCTGCATTAACTGGTGGGGCAGTGATGTCTGCACCATTGATAATGTCAGCAATACTTTGGCGTGTGTAACCTGCCATTGTTTATCTTCTCCCTGCAACGGAATGTTCAAATACGATACCTTGGATAGAGAACGGTTCCGTCTGTCCTACGGTCACGTAGGTAGCCCGAACTGAAAATCCTGAACCTTGTACATCTGAAGTCATCACTGGCTTCGATGAACCGCCATACAGTACATTGGGTGATCCGTAGGTAATGGAACGACCTCCATAAACTGTAGGACCGCCTTGGCTGGCCTGTGTGTATGTTGAAGGCCGTGCGGTGTTGTAGTCACCCCAATCAAACGCCAAGGAAAGGTTCATTTCCATTGGGCCTTCGGCACGTACAAATGTGTTAATTTTACGAATGTACTTACGTTCTTCGGTCTCACCAAAGTCTAAATACGGTGTAGAGTAAATTGCTACGATGTCTTGACCATTGAAGGATGTACCCTGCTCCTGGCGATAGATCTTACCATCGTAGTCGCCATGAAGAACAAACTCTTCTGTTCCGATATACTCCGACGCTGTGCAGGACGCACGAATACCTACAAGCTCACCAAACTCCCAGCTTATGCCGCCTTGATTATCTGTGAGGCCACCAATCATACCAAAGCTACTAGGAACGTCTACGCTGTCGTCACCAACAAAGTACCTAACCTGGGACTTAGACCTAATAACAACACCCGTAAGAGTGCTTAGATCACGGTTACGAATAACGTCTACAAGGGTTGCTTGTATGGATTTAGAAATGGTTTCAAGTTCAACGTCGCCAATACGGCTTGTGCCTGCCACAGGACGGAAACCATCAGGTGCTAAGAATATTAAGTCACCGCCGATTTCTAAAACACTGTCTGCCGCAACACAACCGACGTTAGCTGTAACTTGTGCTAGAACAAAGCCACTGGTTAGATCCGCTATAACTTTCTTAATACCGTTATTACCAAATACAAAAAGATTATCACGGAACGGTTTGATCTGAATAACATCAAAGCCTACAGCTATTTGCCCAGCGCCATTTGCTACAGTGAAATCATAAGGATCACGAGGAGCAGAGTGTGCTACTGCAGCCTGTGCCGTGCGATCTCCTGATAGGAATAGGTGATTTTCAAATACGTCTACAAGAGAAGGTGCGTTAAGGCACTGATCACCACCACCTGTTTGGCTAGTGTGTCCAACGTCACTGGGGTTAGTCCCTGCTCCAGATGAAGTGAGCTGCTCCCAATGAGATCCATCAAAGACAATGGCAGGATTAACGCCGTCCACAAAACAGATATTATTACCTGTACCGAAATTAAAGGTAACATGCCGAAGCTTATCTACCGTTCTAACACCATCCGTAGTGTTTCGGGTCACGCCATGGTCTAGAGTGTACTTCCGCCAACCAATCAGAGGAGTGTAGTGGTAAAAGCTGTAAGTTGTAGCACCAACGTCTTTTCTAGCAGCTATAATTTTAGTGCTGTTGGTAACATCATCTTTGAAGATAGCTACTCCTAGAACCTTACCTTCAGCAGATCCTGGGTTATCTACATCATCAACTTCGGAATACGAACTTGAGAAAGCCTCGTATCCTTCAATCCTACGATACCCACCGTACAAAGAAGGCTCATAATTTACCAAACGTGTTGCAGCGCCTGCAGCATTGTCTGATAGATCTAAGTGGTTTTCGTTAGAGTTAAGGCCACCTCCGCAGATGACCTTATAACTCTCAATACGGTCAGGCATTAAAACCTCACTCTAGTGTCTGAGATGTACTCAAAGTTGTTAATGTACAAAGACTGTAAATTTTTAATCCCACGTTCAAATGTCATGAACGCAGCCTGGGAACTTTCGATGTTATCCTTAAACATATAAAGGTGATACAAAGCGCCATCGATGATAACGGTATCAAAGCTTTCAGGAATACGGGTTACATCATTGTGGTTGGTTAAATCCGAATAATTTTGATAATATCTAAAGCGAATAGAGTAGGCTTTATTGGGAGAAGGCGTAACGCCAAAACCATTGCCGTGACCCTGAAAAACCATCTCTGGAACTCCACGCCCTGCGCTGCCTGCTTCGTAGTCTGCGTCACGATACTGAGAGTACCATGTATCACGATCAATAGGCTTCATAGCTTTGTAGCCAACGCCTAACGCTTCATTCTTTTGTAATTGGAAGCTATTCCAATCGGAAACTTTAAAATAAGTGGGCCAGGTGTATTCACTCTGCCCAACTACAAGCGTTTCTGTATGCTCTGCCGCATTAAAGGGCCATTCATACTCAGCTTGATTTACTTGTGCGATAGAAGCTTTAACAGCGTCTTTAACAAGCGCCTGTACACCACGCACGTTTGGGAAGTCACCTACAGCTATCTCAACTTCATTGAGACGGCGCAATACTTGGTTACAAAGATCAATGTATGTAGATGGCATTTCAAACCCCTAAAAAGTGGTAAGGGGGCAAGTTGCCCTGCCCCCGCTTAACCATTAGGCCAAGTTATAGTTCGCTGTGATCAAGCCTTCTGGGCGCAAGATTTTGCGACCATAAAGCTGCATACCACGGACGATGTCTGCGAATGTATCTGGTGAGCGGAAGCTCTCAGTTTTCGCAATTTGGTCAGCTACTGCTACCGAGGAGTCGTGACCCGCTACGATAACACCGTAGTTGGCTTCAGAACCTGCGGAAGCAGATGTGCCTGCACCAGTACCTTCGTAAGGAAGGTTGTTTGATGTATACACACGGAAGCCACGGATGGTGCCTGGAAGACGACCATTGCGTACTTCTGCATCACCGCCGAAGTCAGCGTTAACCAGCTTCGCATCTTCATCCATCAGGATTTCTTTGAAGACAGGGTCAACGACGATCCAACGACCATCTGTGTCTACGTTAGCCGCATCCATCAAACGAGCCATACGGTTCATCACTGCCAAAGGCGAAGTGATTGCACCAGCACCGCCACCCGCTGCAACAGGGATAGAAGTTACTTCAGATTCACCACCGATATCAGAACCACCAAAGGCTGTGATGTCGAGTTGGTTTGCGTCCAGAAGTTCGTCTGCGCCTGCTGCTGCGTTAGACTTAGTACCTGCTGCGGCTGTACGACGTACCCATGCAGAGCCGTTCCATGTCCAACCAGACATATAGCCTAGAACGTCTTGGTCAAAAGCATCACGCAGTTTAAAACCCGCACGGTCTGTTGCCAGATCGATGAAGTTTACGTGTGAGTGTGCTTCTTCAATGTCGTCGAGTGCGAACTGGAAGTAGTTGGCTTGATCAACGATCATTGTGAAATCAGCATCTGTGATATCTTGTGTCGCAAGCGTGGTGCCACGAGCATAAGAATTGATAGTGATTTCAGGTTCTTTGATGATTTTAACACTGTCGCCCATGTTGGCGATTTCGCCCGCATAGTCTGTGTTAGTGATGTCTTCTACTACGGAAGAGTTACGGAAAGCCTTTTGGACTTTCTTGGAATAGATAACTGGTGAAAAGTTACCGTTAGGTAGGTTACCATAACCGTTTGCTACTGGAAATGCCATTTTGTTTCTCCTTTGTGAAATGGCTGGAAGCTTTCGCTTCGGACAGAACACAGAAGATAACAGTTGAGTGGCAGTACTAATGTTAGGGTGCGTATATACTGCCGTATACACGGGCCTAATCGTACTGGTGGACTTATTGTCTCATTTCTTCTGGATAAAAGGATTTAAAGGGGTAGTCTAAATAGAGGCCCTAGATCCTGTTAGAGATTGAAGAAACAATCTCATCTCAGCTTTTAATAAAAAAGCTCAGAAAAGGTTGTTCATTACAATAATTATAACACTTTTAAAGCCAACAGTAAATGGTCTTTATATCTACTGTTGGCCTTTTGTTTAACGTGCTGCGCCAGAAACGTCGTACACAAATGAATTTGTACGCATAGCTTCTAGAATAGCCTCTTCGTTCTTTTCGTATTCACGATCAGACATGGCCTGTACTTGGCTTTCTGAGAACTTGGGACGACCGCCTGTCGGAGTGGGGCTTGTAGTGGATGTTCGCCCTACAGACTGCGCTGCAGACTTAGAGGTGTTACGCTTCTTACCTTTATCGGCTTTGTACAAATCAATCGCACGAGAAGCTGCTACAGCGTCAGTGTTATTCTTGTACAAAGCATCTTGAATGTAAGTAGGCTGCAAAGCCACCCATTCATGAAACGCAGCATCCTGTCGAATTTCTCCGAAGTCTGGATGCATCTTCATAAGCTGTTGTTCAGCCTCTTTGCGATTAAGCTTAGTCTCTAAATTCTTTAGATGCCCTAAACGCTTCTCGCCTTCTTCAAGTGCTTCGTTTGCCCGCTTACGTGCAATAGTATCTACGATCTTTGCTACATCAGGATACTTCTGAGACCACTTATCGATTTCTTCATCGGTCTTTGGAAACTTGATCTGACCTTTAGCGGCTGTCTCTAACTGCTTTTTAAGGTTTTCTAGTTCCTGATCCTTCTGGATCATCTGCTGTTGCGTATGACGCCGCAGATCTCCGTAGCGCTTTTTAAAGGAAGCTTCTTCGCTATCCCGTGGTTCAGATCCGTCTTGAGCCACTTGCTGCTCTTTAGACAGTTCTTCACTGTAAGACAGATCTGTATCTGCCTCTTCAATACGTCTATATCGTGCCATGATTTTTCCTTGGGGGCCGTATACGGGTAGCCCAATAGTTTAGGAGATGAAGGCCACTTTCGGCTTTTTCACCATTCCATACGACGAAGTCTTCGTGCCGTATTCACTGTCCTGATAATCTTCAGTTTCATTGACTTCGGGTTCTTCTTCAGAAACCTCCACAGAGGCTACCTCAACTTCATTCCCTTCAGGGGTTTCGATAGCTTCTTCTGCCTCTTCCACTTCACCGTCAGCTTCCTGATCGGTATACTTAATAAGCCCCATTCCATACATTCCCATGAGGCCCATTTTGGCTTCGGCTTCCATATCCATGATATGCTTCAAGCCGTGCCACTTAACGACATCTGCAGGCAGAACGTATTCGCCTTCAGAAATATTAATCTCAATATCATCACGGACGTTTTCAGCCGTGCTACCAATAGGAATGTCATTGCCCGAAACAGGATCAACCATTAGGCCTTCATCCATTCCGCAAGGCATTCCACCGTGTGCGTATTTTTCATCTTGCTCTGGATCATCTACCATGGCTTTCTGCACAGCTTCGCCACGAGCCTTTTCATAAGAAGACAAGGAGCCGTCAGCATTAAGATCCGCTTTGCCTTCATCCATTTGAAATTTCTTATTAGCCATATCTTCACCTTCCTGTGTCCCAATACCTTTTCGAGCAACGGCTAACCCACCAAGGGCCATACCAGAGCCTTCGTCTTCGTCGGTAGGTACTCCCAGGAAACCATATACGCTGTCTCTTGCGCCCGCTGCGTAATCAATCATATCTTGCTTGCGGTCAGCAAACGTGATCTCAGAGCCATCTTGCTTAGAGTACGTGCCGCTTTCACCTGTAAAGAACTCTTCGTCAGTAAGATCAAAATTTAAAATATTATCAGACCGCCACTTTGCGTAGCTATCTGCAGTATCTATGTCCTCAAAGACAGGAAGCTTTTCACCTGTGTATAGATCATATGGGCCGTCCTTTTCGTATTGATCCAGTAGATCATCTAGCTTGTAAGTACCGCCAGTTTCAGGATCAATCGTAGGGGTTACAATATAGCCATCCCCATATTCAAACGTAGCCGTCTTCTCTGAGTAGGGTTCATAATCGTCTTCGCTTTTCCACAACGGCTTACCATTTCTGGTTTTAACACCTGCAACTTTTGTCCTCATGTCAGCCATTATTCGGCTCCTTTTAATACTTCATCTCGAAGCGTCTTAAATCTACGAAGCTCTGTGATTGCCCCTTGGATTTCTAAAATTCTTTGTGGGTCTTTTTGTTTCTCAAGAAGATCCCTGTAGCCCTCAATTCTAGCTACAGCGTAGTCTTGTAGAAGGTTCATCTGGTCACGGTCATTTACCAGAGGCAGGAGTAAGCGGTACTGTGCTTTATCCATTTGTCACCTCAAAACAATACAGCGCAATATTACTTGTTGTGACTAGAACGGTAGCCTTAGAAAACTCTTGCTCACACTCCTTTTGGGTGGGGTATTGACCTAGTTGGTAATGGGTCACGTTGTTATTGATAAGCTGAAAGAATACGAGTATCCACATTACTGAGGCTGTCCCTGTGGCGGCTGCGGTACGTTACCACCATTGTCTCCACCACCTGCACCTGTAAATCCTTCAGCACCTGGCTCTGGGGCCGCTCCTGGGGCGATATTACCGCCACCATTGCCTGTAGGGTCTTCGGGGTTAGGTACAGCACCTTCAGCGCCCTGTTGAGGAGCCTGTGGCTGCTGTGGCATCATTGCTTGAATGTCTGCCATCATCTTAGCTTGGAGAATGGCTTCACGCTGATCATTGAGGATCTTATCCTCATCAAGGTCCATAGAAGCCGCAAGCTCCCGTAAAACATAATCGTACTTCACAAATGGAGCCATTTGCTGGTTAGCAGTCATCTGCATAAATTGTAGAAGACGCTGGGAACGGATCTCGTTGCGCATCAGGCTTTCCGTGCCACGAGCTTTTACTTCTAGGTCACCATTAGTAAATTGCTTGTCGAAGTTAAACTGCATGTTGAAAGCAAACAGAGCTTTGCCAAGTGGTGTCAGCAAGTAGTCATCAATATTGCGTACAACCGCCTTAATGTTCTGCGCTGCAGCACCCATCAACATAGACATACCTGAAGCAGTACGTCCTACACCCATAACGCCTGTGGCACCGTGGCTATAGGAAGGAATGCCTGTACTTTCATCAGAAAGCTGCCGTGCCTTATCAAACATCATTAATAGTTCGTTAGATACGTTGGGGAACTTAGTGCCAAATATGGCCTGACCTGGCGCACCTGCTTGGCGTCGGAACACTTTGCCAGGATACACAGAAAGGTCTTGTCCAGGGACTAGGTTAGTTTCATCAATCTCAATGAGAAGATTTCCAGACAAAGCTGCGTTATCTACACTAAGACGCATAAAGCCATTCATCAGAAGCTGGGTGTCTTCCATGTTCTCTGCAACGCCAACGCCAAAGAAACCGTAGGGGTTTAATTCGTAAGGGACTGCGGAGTATGGAATACGGCTAGGTGTGAAGGGGTTCATAACCAGACGCAGGATTTGCCCATTGCAGATCCATACGTTGACTTGGATCTCGTCCAGGTCTTCTAGGTTTTTCGGAATATCGATGTCAGCTTCTTCAGCCAACTCAGCATCGATGATGCCCCAGTATTCTAAAACCTCATAGCGGTCCACATCATCGGAGTTAACACCGTCTTCTAGTGTATTCTCCCAGTATTCTCGCTGGTATTGTGGGCCGTACTCTAATGCGATCTCAATGCTTTCAGTACGGAAATGCGGACGCTTTTTAAGGCCACGCATCTGCGTCTTGTTAAGACGGTGTCGCTGAATGGTGTATTCTGCCTCTGCCATGTTACGAGCAGATGGATCAGGGTACATATCCCACATAGAAACGTATTCTACCTTTGGGATAGTTTCATATAGAGGATCGTAGTTGCCCTCTTCATCCCAGCGGGGATATTCCTTGTCGAATGCAAAAGGGCCTTTAAGAATACCTGTACCAAACAAGGCACACTCGAAAGCCATAGACCGTAGGTGCTTAGAGGCGTTTGTTTCCTCTAGCTGATCGTGCATCTTCTTTTCCATAAGCTGTGCAGCACGTTTTGCAGGCTCATACGTGATAGAACCAGCGTTTGTGCCAGCACCCATCTCTAAATCGTCTTTAACAGGCTCTACGGTGTCCTTATAGACGCCTAGATCCTTCTGTAGTTCAGGACGAACCACTGTGCGGGGTACTTTGTACTCCACATCTACTTTTTCTCGTACTTTTTCGTCTGTAAGGCCGTTAGGATCGAAGTTAACGGCGTCTGCTACGTTATTAGGGTAGCGACGGGCCTCAATACCTACAGGAAACTTGCTTCCAGCAAACAAAACATCAACTAATTGTGCATATGCAGCCAGAACCTTGGTTTTAGTGATCTTAACAAAGGTTTTAGACTTCTCAGAGTCGGTAAACTGTACATCAGGGCCATAAATACCACGATAATTGCGATAAGCCATAAGCCAACGCTCTTCATCGTGCAGCCTGTTGTCTTTAGAGCGTCTGAACTGTGCCTCAATGAACGAAGACAGGCCAGAATACTCTAGGTTATCCTGCTCAACGTCTCCATCCTCTTCAAGAACCACGACATTGTCTGCTTCTGTAGCTTCTTCTGGGTCTAAACCCGATGGTTTGTCCATTAATGCCATATTTTAGTATCCAAATGTTGCGTCTGAAGGGGTCCAGCGCTGTTGTGGTACGCCTTGGCCTGTTCCGAAGGGCGAAAATGCTCTTGGGCGGCTCATAATTCCGTAGCGAAGGCTGTCATAGGCGTGATCTGAAGCATATCTTTGATCAATATCGTCAGTGCCTTTAGGGCAGGACGGGATTACGGGTAAATCTGCGATAACCTGCCTACAATTGTTGAAGAATATCACGCCAGGAAGTTCAGTATCTTCATCAACCTTTAGCAATTCGTGTAAACGGTTCTTGCCAGCTACCCTGGCACCTGCTGAACGATCACTTGGACGCCATCGGCAACCTTCTGCAATCATCTCTTCTGCTATTGAAGGGCCTATCTGGCCTCTATTGTGCCAACAGCTACTGTCCAAAACACCATATTGTATGCTGTCGCCACGCTCTGCTTCCAAAACTGCCTTAGCAAGGTCACGTCCTGTATGCTTGGAGAGGTATAATTCTCTGTAGACGTAAAGAGTTTCGTAACTTGGGTCCATTGCGTACCAGTGAACCGCTGAATAACTGCTATAGCCGTAATCACAGGATCTAAACTTGCGCCAGTTGTCGGGGATCTCAAAGGGATCTATCGTGTGAACACTGGTTTTAAAC
>Ga0209138_1001852_pt1 | contig 17179 bp, 17 predicted proteins | sample SaaInl3SG_22_DNA_FD_184645 | JGI IMG/M metagenome (GOLD analysis project Ga0209138, IMG submission 184645) | Marine microbial communities from expanding oxygen minimum zones in the Saanich Inlet - ESP_153SG_22_DNA (SPAdes) (version 2) | ecosystem: Environmental > Aquatic > Marine > Intertidal...
CAGGGGGCATGAAGTCCTTATCGAAACATCTGCTGGTGTGGGTTCAGGATTTACCGATAGTGACTACCAAGACGCCGGCGCCAAGATTTCCAAAACCGCCGAAGATGTTTGGGCTAAGGCAGAGCTTCTCTGCAAGGTCAAGGAGCCGATAGCCAAGGAATATCCACTACTTCGCAAAGGCCAGATTCTTTTCACATACCTTCACCTTGCCGCCTCCAAAGACTGCACCCAGGCGCTAGTTGATTCCGGAACTACTGCTATTGCTTACGAAACTGTCCAGTTGCCAAACCGCGCACTGCCACTGCTGCAGCCGATGAGCGAAGTGGCCGGCAGGCTCTCTGCCCAGATTGGCGCCTATCAGCTAATGAAAACTAACGGCGGAGCCGGAACTCTAATGGGTGGAGTCCCGGGAACCCCGAGGGCCAAAGTTGTGGTCATCGGCGGAGGAGTTGCCGGTACTGAGGCAGCACTGGTCGCCAATGGCATGGGTGCCGACGTGACAGTCATAGACCTATCTCTTCCAAGACTTCGCGAGATCGATGAGCGCTTTAACTCCGAGGTTCAAACCAGAGCATCTACTTCATATGAAATTGCTGAGCAGTTGAAAGATGCCGACTTGGTTATTGGTTCAGTGTTGATTCCAGGAGAACGCGCTCCAAAGCTTGTTACCGACAAAATGGTGGCTGACATGAAGCCTGGCGCTGTGCTGGTTGACATTGCAATTGATCAGGGTGGCTGCTTCGAGCACTCGAAGCCGACCACTCACGATGAGCCAACTTTCAAGGTTCACGACACCGTTTACTACTGCGTTGCAAATATGCCGGGCGCTGTTCCTGCAACCTCGACCAGGGCACTTACAAATGCAACGCTGCCGTATGTGTTGCAACTTGCCGGAAAGGGCTGGAAAAAGGCTCTAGCCGATGACGACGCTCTAGCTCTTGGCTTGAACGTGCACGAGGGCAAGATTACTTACGCAGCGGTTGCACAGGCGTTTTCTGAATTTGAGTACGTGCCTGTTTCAAAGCTGGTCTAGCGAGTTACTTCTTTTTCTTTAGAACTGTAGTGATCAGCACGCCAATCACGGTCACGCCAACAAGGGCGTAGAGCGCTATGGTTCTCTGGTTTGCAATGTTTGCGCAAGAAGTCCAACCTTCGACCTGGGCCGAGGGAGTGCAGGTTTCTGGATCAAAAAATCCAACGAACCAGGCCAATATTCCAATTCCGGCGATCGTCGCCAGCATCGCAATGGAGTTATTGCGCAATTACTATTCGCCGGGTGTTTGTTCGGATTGCTGTTTTGCAATCTCAGCGTGAACTTCTGACATGTCAATTTCTTTGACCTTGCCAACTAGCTCTTCCAAAGCAGGGGCAGGCAGCGCTCCTGCTTGATTGAATAGCAAAATGCCATCGCGGAAAATCATAAGGGTTGGGATTGAGGTGATGCCGGCCATCCCTGCAAGCTCTTGCTGAGCTTCGGTGTCTACCTTTGCGAAGCGGATGTCTGGGTGGTCTTCTGAGACCTTTTCGAAGATCGGGCCAAACGTCTTACAAGGTCCACACCACTCGGCCCAGAAGTCAACCAGGGTGATGCCCTCTTTGCCCACTGTTGCTTCGAAATCTGCTAGTACCAAGTCCTGCGTTGCCATGTTAACCGACCACCTTTATCGCTTTTTGTTTTCTTGCCGTCTGAGCAATGATTATGCCCACGATTACCACCATACCCCCGAGGGCTTGAGTGAGGCTAATCACTTCCCCCAGCCACAGCAGCGCAAACAGGGCAGCCAGAATGGTCTCGCTGGTGGCGACAACACCAACCAGCGAAGCGCTCAGGTGTCTTAGAGCGAGGTAAGTGAAAGCCATCGGGAGGAAGCTTCCGGCGATACCCATCATCAGCAACAGCACCCAGACCGGGGCGGTGTTACCGGCCAGGTTTCCAGTTAGGTCAACCTGGTCTGCAACTCCCGCATAATCAAATTCGCCCAATCCTGAAAAGGGTAGAAAGAAAATGGTCGCGATTGACATGCCGTAAAAAAGCGTGACGTTCGTGGGCAGATAGCGCTGAATTCGCTCTCCGGTGATGAAGTGTGTTGTGAGCGAGGCGGCGGCGGCAAAACCGAAAAAGATTCCTATTGGATTGAGCTGGCTATCCCAGATTTGAGCAACCACAGCCAGGCCACCAAGAACCAGTAGGGCCCCAAGCCAGACTTGCTTCTTGACTGGCTCCTTGAAGATCACCAGCGCAATTATTGGAACCCAGAGCACTGCAGTGTATTCAATAAGCAGTGCAATGCCGACCGGCAAGAGCACGACGGCTTGCGAATAAGTCCACTGAAGCATTCCAACCCCAACGATGCCAAGGAGTAGAAGTCTTGGAATGAGACGCTTTTCAATCTTGAGCGCTTTCGGGTTCGTTGCAAGCACCCAAACAAGAGCTATCAGTCCAGCCGAGAGCGAGCGAATGAAAACGACCTGCTCTGGGGTAATTCCAGATTGAATAATTACCTTGGTTGTTGAGGCGTTTAGCCCAAAAAGTACAGCGGCAATTGTGGCGAAGACAACGCCTAGGGTTGGGTGTTTTTGGGTCAAGTTAGGACGAAGCCTTGCCTTTCTTGTTTGCAAATTGGGAATCAATTGCATAACTGGATAAGTTTAGGAACATTATGGAAACTTATGTATTAGCTGGTGGTTGTTTTTGGTGTCTAGATTCTGCATATGTGCAGTTTGCAGGTGTAGCAGAGGTGACCTGTGGTTACACCGGTGGTCACAAGCCCAACCCGACTTATCAAGACATCTGCAACGGCAACACCGGTCACGCCGAAGTGGTCTCGGTGAACTTTGACCCGGACACGATTAGCCGCGAGGCAATTCTTGACATTTTCTTCACGCTGCACGATCCGACTCAGCTGAATCGACAGGGAGCCGACGTAGGCGACCAGTACCGCTCTGCGATGTACTACTCAAGCGAAGACCAGAAAGCCGAGTTTCAATCAGCCCTAGAACGTGCGAAAGAAATCTGGGGCGAGGATGTAGTCACAGAGATTTCGCCGCTACCTGAACTTTTCGAAGCCGAGGAATATCACCAGGACTACTTTGAGAAAAACCCAAACCAGGGTTACTGCCTGGCAGTTGTTGCTCCGAAGGTTGCCAAGGTGAGAGCCAAATTCACCAGCTTGCTGAAATAGCAAGTTATCCACAGATTCGAAAAGGGCTGACTAAACCGCCAGAAAAATTGCGAAACTTTCCCGCAACATACAGGAAAGGATTTCTCATGGCAGACAGCTTCACAGTCGTAGGTTTGGTAGCAACAACACCTCGAAACATAATCACGGCAGATGGCCTTCCGGTCACCTCGTTCCGCCTAGCTTCAAGCGCCAGACGATTTGATAAGCAAACAAGTCAGTGGATTGACGCTGAGACAAATTGGTTCAGTGTTGTGGCGTTCAGGCAGCTGGCCGAAAACACCAATAACTCGATTTCAAAGGGTGACCGCGTGCTGGTTTCAGGCAGGCTCAAGGTCAGAGACTGGGACAACGGCGAGCGCACGGGAACTACCGTCGAAATAGAGGCGGACGCCATCGGTCACGATCTACTCTTTGGCACAAGCAGCTTTGAGCGAGTGGCCAGGTCGGTAGAACCAGCAGAAGATTCAGAACCAACGCTCCAGCCCGCGTAGGTTCTGAGGTGGCCTGGCGCCCCCATTACCCCAGGCCACAAACCCTTCTTCGTCGTTTGCAAAATCAAAAGCAGTGCGCTTTTACACTGGGCTAAACTTGGCCCGAGCAATCGACGAAGAGGGGTTTTCCCTTTTCCAAATCTGATGGGCATTTTTCGTGGCTGAATTTATATATCAAATGATCAAGACGCGCAAAGCGCACGGCGACAAGGTCATTCTTGACGACGTAACACTGGCGTTTTATCCGGGTGCCAAAATCGGCGTTGTTGGACCAAACGGTGCTGGAAAGTCGTCTGTCCTAAAAATTATGGCTGGATTCGACACACCATCAAACGGTGAGGCAAGGCTCGCGGAGGGCGCAACAGTCGGAATGCTGATGCAGGAACCGCCTCTCAACGAAGAGAAGACGGTGCTTGGCAATGTTCAAGAGGCCGTAACCGAGATTATGGGCCAGATTGAAAGATTCAACGAAATCAGTGCAGAGCTGGCGAATCCAGATGCCGATTACGACACCTTGTTGGCTGAGATGGGCACGTTGCAGGAAAAGATCGACGCTGCAGACGGCTGGGATCTAGAAAACCAGCTTGAGCAGGCCATGGACGCGCTGCGCTGCCCTCCGGGCGATACTCCAGTAACTCATCTTTCAGGTGGTGAGAGGCGCAGAGTTGCGCTTTGCAAGCTGTTGCTACAAAAACCAGACCTCCTTCTCCTTGACGAGCCAACAAACCACCTTGACGCCGAGAGTGTGCTCTGGCTAGAGCAGCACCTAGCTCAGTACGCGGGTGCCGTGCTTGCCGTGACACACGACAGATATTTCCTAGATAACGTTGCTGAATGGATTTTGGAGTTGGACCGAGGAAGGGCTTACCCATACGAGGGTAATTACTCGACCTATCTGGAAAAGAAGCAGGAACGACTTCAGGTAGCAGGTAAGAAGGACGCCAAGTTATCCAAGAGGCTTGCTGACGAGCTTGAGTGGGTCCGCTCAAGCCCTAAAGCCAAGCAGACTAAGTCCAAGGCCAGGCTCTCTCGCTACGAGGAGATGGCTGCGGAAGCCGAGAAGACCAGAAAACTGGACTTTGAAGAGATCCAGATTCCTCCCGGGCCACGCTTGGGCGATATTGTCATCGAAGCAAAAAAGATTTCCAAGGGCTTTGAAGATCGCAAGCTTTTCAGCGACTTGAGTTTTTCTCTTCCTAGAAACGGAATTGTTGGAATCATCGGACCAAACGGTGTTGGTAAATCGACCCTTTTCAAGTGCATCACAGGTATGCACAAGCTCGACAGTGGTGACCTAAAAATCGGTGAAACCGTATCCATTAGTTATGTCGATCAATCTCGCGAGGGAATTGATCCCAATAAGTCTCTTTGGGAGGTTGTTTCCGGTGGGCTTGATTACATGCAGGTGGGCCAGGTTGAAATGCCGTCCAGGGCCTACGTGGCAGCCTTCGGATTCAAGGGAGCAGACCAGCAGAAAAAGGCTGGAGTGCTCTCCGGTGGTGAGCGAAACCGACTAAATCTTGCACTTACGCTGAAACAAGGTGGAAACCTACTGCTTCTTGATGAGCCAACCAACGACCTTGATGTTGAAACTCTTGCATCTTTAGAGAACGCGCTGCTGGAATTTCCTGGTTGCGCGGTTGTCATTACTCACGACAGGTGGTTCCTTGACCGGGTAGCGACACACATTCTCGCCTACGAGGGCACAGATGAGACCCCCGACAAGTGGTACTGGTTTGAAGGAAACTTCGATGCCTACGAGGAAAATAAAATTCAGCGACTCGGCCCAGAGGCTGCCAAGCCTCACCGCTCCACTTACCGCAGACTTACCCGCGACTAGGAGTATTCAGGAATGCGGAGCATTCCTTCTTGAGCTACCGATGCCACAAGTGTTCCGTCTCGGTTGAATATTTTTCCGGTCGCGAGGCCGCGATTATTTTGAGCTGCGGGGGAGTGCTGCTGGTAAAGCATCCAATCTGAAAAGTCTGGTTTCGCATGGAACCACATAGCGTGGTCCAAGCTTGCCGATGACAGCCCCTTATGTGCCCAGCTGATCCCGTGCCTGCGCATTATCGACTCAAGTATCGAGTAGTCGCTTGCGTATGCGAGAGCGGCAAGCTCTACTTTTGTGTCTGTAATCATTGGGCTAATCGGCTTGAACCAAATGGCCTGATCAGGTGAAGTCGTTTTTGCTGGCTGCAGGTAAATCGGCTCGGAGGCATGGCGCAAATCAAAAGGCCTTGCTTTTGCCCAGTAGTCGGTGATCGGGTGGTCAAAAGCTTCCAGTAGCGAAGCTGCCGATGGTAGATCTTCTGGAGAAGCTAGGCCTTCGGGCATTTCATCTGAGTGGGTTAGCCCAGGACTCGGATCTTGAAATGAGGCAATCATTGAAAATATTGCTTTCCCTTTTTGGCTGGCCTGCACTCTCCTTGCAGAAAAACTTCTGCCGTCCCGGAGTACATCAACCTCGAAGTTGATTGGTAGATCTACTTCGCCAGCTCTGAGGAAGTAGCTGTGCAGGCTGTGAGCAGGGCGGCTTTCTGGCACGGTCAGGCTTGCCGCAACAAGTGCTTGGGAGAGCACCTGGCCTCCAAATACTCTGCCGTGCGGCATCCACTGGCTCTGGCCTAAGAAAGAAGTCTCATCCTGCTGCTCTAGATTCAATATTCTGATGAGATCGGCAACCGGATCGGCGGGAATGTTTGAATCTGGCATCTGAACCTTCTTTCTTTGGCTAGTTTAGGCTTCGACTATGGATAAGAATCTTGTTTTTCTAGATGGCACTGACCTAGCCGACTTCAGCGCTTTTTTGAAAAAAGCACATCGGCTGGACGCCAACGGTGCAGTGAAATTGCGGGCATTCGGTCAGGTGCTGGCTGCCTACGTAAGTCCAATCTATGCGGGCTCTTTGGTGGGTGACGGACTGACCGTAATCGGACTTAGGACCATCAACCTTGCATCCAAACTTGAATTAGATGGCCTCTATTCGATCGAACAATTCCTTACTGCTTTGGACAGGAGTATCGAATTGCAAGTTCTCGAAGTCACACCACCGCAAACGGTGGGCCGGATTGCCTGGGCTGGGGTCACACCACCAAGGCAGGGTTGGGTGCAAAGCGGCGAGGTTGATTCACAAGCGATCTCAGACTGGGCCAAAAGTGGCATTGCCGAGGTAGCCGAAGCTCTTCCTGAAAGCGTGGGCAGTGCAATCGCGGCAAGGGTTCGTCTTCAAATCTGGGGAAAAGCTGTTGGTATTGAGCACAATTTCCCGGCTGGCTCAGCGTTTGCTATGGCCGGCTTAGGATTTTTGCAAAAAGGTGTGCCCGTAAAGGTATTTCGGGCTCACGGTTGGATCAGGCTAACTTCTGAATTCGGGCACGTGCTGGCCAAGGAGAGCTTTAAGTTTTCCTAGTCGTCGAAGCTGTTTAGCATGGCGTGCGCAGCACGCTCCAGGTAGTCCCATAATTCGTCGCGATCAAGTTGCGAAAGCTCTAAAGTGGCCACGGCCTGCTCCATGTGCTTGAGCCACGAGTCTCTTGCCTGAGGACCAATCTTAAATGGAGCGTGTCTCATTCTGAGCCTCGGGTGACCTCGGTTTTCCTGGTAGGTAGTAGGACCACCCCAGTACTGCTCCAAGAACATCTGCAGCCGCACTCTTGCCGGTTCAAGATCTTCTTCCGGGTACATCGGCTTGAGCAGCGGGTCTGCGGCTACTCCCTCATAGAAAACCGTGGTTAGTCTATGAAAAACCTCAGTTCCACCGACTCGATCGAAGAACTCTTGCAACTATTTGGCCATGTTTATCTTGGTGGCGCTGAGCAGGCTGATGCTCTGGGCATCAAATGCTTGCTTGCAGCGCTTTCGAAGCTCTCTTGAGACTGCCCATTGGCGGTTCGGTAGGGTTCGAATCGACACCCTCACCACGAACTGTTCGCCAGAAACATGCTGCATGCCCCAGATGTCCGCGTCAGCGATCATGTCTCTGGACCACTGCTTTGACTTCCTCATTGTGTTGGCAGTGTCCTCAATGATCTTCTGAACCTGGTCAACATCGTTTTCATAGGCGAATGGGAAATCAAGTAGTGCTGCTGCCCACTCCTGCGAGGCGTTTCCGACCTGGATAATTTCGCCATTTCTGACAAACCAAAGTGTTCCGTGTATGTCTCTGACCTCTGTAACTCGAAGACCCACGCGCTCAACTTCGCCCGAGACTGCACCGATTTCTACCCAGTCACCAACGCCGTACTGATCTTCAAACACGATAAAGATTCCGGAGAGTATGTCCTTCACCAGTGACTGAGCACCAAAACCAATTGCGGCCCCGAGCACGGTCGAAACTGCGATTAGGGCGCCAACGTTAATTCCCAGTTCGCTGAGAATCATAACTAGGGCGGTAATAGCTATTGCCCAGGTTGCAAAATTATCCAGAACCGATGCGATTGTCTTGGTTCTTTGAGTCAGGCGCTGCTCAGCCAAAAGGGCATCCATGCGCTCATCCTGCTTGACCCTCTGGACGCCTGAAACAATTGTTTTTACTATGCGCTTTGATGCGATGCCCAAAACAAGCTTGAGTACGATCGCAGCGACCAGAATGATCAGGATTGAAATCAAGGTCGACCACTCGGCTAGGAATTCAGGCAATGACATTAGTTTTCCTCTTCATCTTTGGCTTGGACTTTCAATCCTCGTTCAAGGCCTGCAAGGTTTTCAACCAGCAACCTTCGGAATGCGGGCTTGGATTTAGCAAACTCTGAATCAATCAGTGTCTGAGTCTTATTAGCTAGATCTCTGTGGGCCAGCTGCACAGGGTAGAGATTTGTCAGTAGATAAGAGGCAATTTGATAGGTCCTTGTTTCCCAAATGCTTTGTGCTACCGCCATGTATTTGTCCGCATATTCTTCAAGCAGCGAGGTGTCTGAGACTCTGCCGAAGCTAGCCGAGGCCGAGCTGATCAAAGTGTTTGAGTAGTCGGTTTTTTCAGTCAGTTCGGTCCAAGCTTTTTGTTTGTCTTGTGCAGTCGAGAAGGCGGCCCTTGCGGCTGCGGCAAACTTCTGCCCGTTGGCCGTGTTGTCGGCCTTTAGCTCGCTTGTAATTCGATTTTCGTCAGCCCGGTTTTCGACGGCTAGTCCTATCAATAGCTCCCAACGAAGGTCGCCGTCGACATCGAGTCCCGTGAGCTTTTTCTTGCCAGTGACTAGTGCGTCCAGCCAGTCGAGTTGTTTGTCTGTCGAGGCGAACTGCGCGACGAATTTAGTGAATTGTAGCTGGTTGTCGCTACCGGCTTCGGCGGCCTCTGCAAGGTTTATTAGCGACTCAGCGATGTGTGCAGCCGTTTCTTTTCGTTTTCCTTTTTTGACATACAGAGAAGAGGTAGTGACCAGCTGCCTCAAAAGGGTAGTAACTGTTGTCGACTCGGTCTCTCCTGATATGTGGTCAAGGACTAGTTGAACGAAGTGTCTCGGGTTTGCCTCGGCATCCCTGGTGGTATCCCAAGCTGCTGACCAGACCAGAGTTCTGGCCAGAGAGTCCTCAATTCCAGATAGGTTTTCTAGCGCCACTTTCCATGAATCATCGTCCAGGCGGATTTTTGCATAGGCGAGATCCTGGTCATTTATCAAGACTAGGTCTGGCTTTTTGTGTCCCACTAAATCGGTAACTTCAGTAGCTGCTCCAGCCACATCTATCTCAATGCCATGGCGCCTAACGAGCTTGCCGGAACTCAGGTCGAATAGACCAACTCCCAGGCGGTGTGGTCGAAGGTGATTGTGTTCAGCAATCGCAGACTGCTTGATAGTGAACTTGGCAAAATTTCCATCGCTGTCGGTTTCAAATTCCGGCCTGAGCGTGTTGACGCCGGAGGTTTCAAGCCAGAGAGCTGACCATTCCGAAAGGTCTCTTCCGCTTTCTTTTTCTAGCTGGACCAACAGATCTTTGAGCTCAGTATTGCCCCACTGATGAGCCTTGAAGTAATTTCCGACACCCTTCATGAAGGCGTCTTGACCAACCCATGCCACTAGCTGTTTCAGTACAGAGGCACCCTTGGCATAGGTAATGCCATCGAAGTTGACTTGGACGTCTTCCAAGTCATTGATCTCGGCGACGATTGGGTGAGTGGAAGGCATTTGATCCTGGCGGTACGCCCAGCTCTTTTCCAGAGAGGCAAAGGTTGTCCAAGCCTCGGTCCACTCTGTTGCTTCGGCGGTAGCAAGAGTTGATGCGTATTCCGCGAAGCTCTCGTTGAGCCAAAGGTCGTTCCACCAGGTCATTGTGACCAGGTCGCCAAACCACATGTGAGCCAACTCGTGAAGAATCGTCACGACTCGGCGTTCTTTGATTGCGTCCGTTACGGCAGAGCGGAAGATGTAACTTTCGGTGAAGGTGACCGCACCTGCGTTTTCCATGGCTCCGGCATTAAAGTCTGGGACCCAAAGTTGGTCATACTTTTCAAAGGGGTAAGGGTAGTCAAAGAGCCCTTCGAAGTAACTAAACCCCTGCTTGGTTTTGTCAAAGATGTAATCGGCGTCCATGTATTGAGACAGGGAACTGCGGCAAAACACTCCCAGTGGAATCGTCTTCGAGTTTGATGACACCAGCTCATCACGCCAGACTGAATAGGGGCCTGCAATCAGGGCGGTTATGTAGCTTGAGATTCGAGGGGTCGGCTGAAAGTCCCACCGTGCCAAGTCGTTCTCCAGTGGAGTGGGTTCAGGTGTGGTGGAGTTAGAAATGACCTGCCAGTTCTTGTTTCCGACGATCTTGAATTCGAAAGTTGCTTTTAGGTCAGGCTGTTCAAAAACAGCAAACATTCTTCTCGAATCTGGAACTTCGAATTGGGTGTAAAAGTACACCTCATCATCAACTGGATCCACGAACCTGTGCAGGCCCTCACCGCTGTTGGAGAAAGTGCCATGCGCCTTTACCACAAGCGTGTTCTCGGCCATGAGATTCGGAAGACTAATCCGGACCCCGTCCGCATGTGTTTTTGGGTCGAGGCTGACTCCGTTTAGTTCGATGCTCTCAACCGAGGCCGTGATTGCATCTATGTAAGTCTCAGTTCCTGCCTGAGTGGATTTGAACTTAACCGTTGAGGTGTAGGGGAAGGCCATGGGGTCTTTAGTGAGGTCAATTTCAACTACGTAAGAATCAACCGATATCAGGCTAGAACGCTCAATGGCTTCTGCGCGAGTTAGGTTTTCTCCAGGCATTTGGCTTTTCTTTCGTTAAGTCTTTGTTTCTAAACAGCCTAGAGGCATTGCAAGCGCAATTACTGGGCAATAATTGATTTATGCATCAATTCATGTCAGCAAGTGTGGGGAGCCCTGAGGCTTCAGCTCAGCTGGCAGAAATTGGCGGCGCACTCTTGGTGCTGGGCCTGGTGGCACTGCTGGCAAATAAGTTGAAGTTTTCTGTGGTTCCGCTCTACCTGTTGATTGGCTTGGTGCTTGGTGAAGGTGGGCTGGTACCGCTGTCGCTGAGTGAAGAGTTTTTGAACACCGGAGCTCAAATCGGGGCAATCATGCTCTTGCTGTTGCTGGGCCTGGAATATTCCGCTTACGACCTTTCAAAGGCTTTCCAAGAGCGCAAGAGCGCTGGTTTGATTGACTTTGTGGCTAATGCGACGCCCGGTTTTGTTATTGGGTTGATTTTTGGTTGGGGTATGCCCGGTGCGCTTGCGCTTGCTGGAATCACATACGTTTCTTCATCTGGTATTGCAGCGCAGCTAATCAAAGAAATGGGTTATCGAAGATCTGAGGTTTCAAAGCGGGCAATTGGAGTATTGGTTTTCGAGGATTTGGCTTTGGCTCCGTACTTGCCTCTGCTGACCTCAGTTGTGCTCGGTGTGAGCGCCTGGAGCGGGTTGATTACCGTCTCGATAGCGTTGGCAATCACCGGCTTGGTAATACTTATCAGCTTCAGAGGATCCTCGAGTTTTCAGAAATTCTTGGACCCCAACGAACCCGGTGGGCTCTTGCTCACTGTTTTCGGGGCTGCGCTGCTGGCAGCGGGGCTCGCTGACCTGATTGGTTTCTCCGGAGTGGTTGCAGCATTTTTGATTGGCTTGCTGTTGACCGGTGAGGTTGCCGAAGCCGCCAGGTCGAGGCTCTCTCCGCTGCGAGATATCTTTGCGGCCATATTTTTTCTGTTCTTTGGGATCACCACCAACCCGGCAGACCTGCCAGCGGTGCTGCCACTGGCGATTGCAGTCACCATTATTGGAGTGGCGGGTAAGTACCTTGTGGCCTGGTGGGTGACGAAGGATATGAGCGACAAGATGAGCACCTGGCGCGTCACCGCCTTTTTGATTCCGCGTGGTGAATTCTCAATGGTGATTGCAGCTCTGGCTGCGCCGGTGGTGCTGGGCGTGAAACTGCAAGCGCTCACGCTGGCATATGTGATTCTGACTGCGTTGATTGCTTCAATAATGCTTCGTTTCACCAGAAGTAAGCTCGAGAGAAAATAGTCCAAGGAGGTTTTGTGAGAATTTCTCGAGTGATGATTTTGATCGTGTTTCCGATTACGACTCTGGCGTTTATTGCCGCAACCTTCTTTCTGGGGTCACAGGGCCTTCTGCCAGATCCCGTTGCAGTTCACTGGGGACCGTCTGGTCAGGCAGATGGTTTCATGAGTCTGGCCGCATATCTTTGGCTGATTGGTATCGGGTTTGGTTTGCTTTGGGCTGGCTTGTTGGCTCTAGAACTGGTCCCGATCAGAGCAAGGCTTCTCAGGCCACTGCTCAAGGGGTTTACCGGCTACCTCTACGGCTTCATCTTGGCCCTAATGGTGCTCACAACACTGCTGCAGATTGGCCGCGATGCCAACCAACCTTCAAACGTTGGGCTTTGGATACTTTTGACTTTTGTTCCGGTCGGTTTTTTGATTTGGCTGATTCTTGGCAAACCCAGTGTCTCTTTAGAAGACTCATTGGAGATTCGGCTGCGGGGAGTCAGGGTTGTATCGATTCCTGGAAAAGATGTTGTCGCCATCACACTCGGAGATTTGAAAGGCAGAGAGTTTGGTGGCTGGGGTTTGAGATATGCGTCTAAGACTCTTGCCTTCATACCAAATTCTGGCCCAGCGGTATTTTTTGATTTGAGCTGGGGCGAGAGAATCGCAGTGCGCAGCGACGATGCGGCAGAGCTGGCCAAGACAATGCAAAGAAAATAGGAGAGGTCAAAGATCATGCGAATACACATAGCCACCGACCACGCAGGACTAGAGCTGAGCGCCTTTTTGGTGGAGCAGCTTAGCGATGCCGGACTAGATGTAATTGATCATGGCCCAAAGGTCTACGACGCGTTAGATGACTACCCGGGCTTCTGTATTGCGGCTGCTCAGGCTGTTGCTGAAGACCAACTTGCTGGCGTTGAAGCTCTTGGAATTGTCTTGGGCGGCAGTGGAAACGGCGAGCAAATTGCCGCCAATAAAGTCAAAGGCATTCGCGCGGCACTGATTTGGAACAGCGAAACCGCAGCACTTGCAAGACAGCACAATGACGCCAACGTTGCGGCTGTTGGGGCAAGGCAACACAGCCAAGAGCAGGTGCTTGAGTTGATACAGATATTTATTGGCGAACCTTTCTCCAATGATGAGCGCCATGTCAGGCGCATTGGAAAAATTGCTCACTTTGAAACAACCGGTGAGGTGCTTTTCTAGCCAAATGCCAGAGGGTCATACAGTTCATCGAACCGCGAAAAGGTTTCAGAAAGAATTTGCAGGGCAGCAGCTCTTCGTTACATCTCCTCAGGGCAGGTTTGTTGATGCCGCGTTGGTGACGGGCCAGAAGCTTGAATCAGCCGAAGCTTTCGGGAAGCATTTATTTTTGGGTTTCGAATCCGGGTTTGTCCGTATCCACCTTGGTATTTACGGCAAGTGGCGCTTTAGTCAGTTCGAAGATGGCCCCAAGGACCCCGTGGGGCAGGTTCGCGCAAGGTTCCTCTCAAGTCAGCATGTTGCAGACGTGGTTGGCCCAACGGCCTGCGAGGTAATAGATGTGGCTGGCTTTGAAATGCAAAAATCGAAGCTCGGACCAGACCCGCTTCGTATCGACCCTGCGGATCAGGAACTCGAGAGATTTATTGCTAGGTGCAGGAAATCAAAGACTTCCATCGGGCAGTTACTTATGGACCAATCCGTGATTTCTGGAATTGGAAACGTTTATCGCGCTGAGCTGTTGTTTCGAGCAGGAGTGAATCCTTATCAGCTGGGCATGAATACACAAGAAGAGACCCTTGTCGCCATCTGGTTTGATGCGGTGAGGCTTATGAAAATTGGAGTTAGCAAGGGCATCATGCTGACCAGAGACGATTATCTAAAGGGCATGCCTGCCACCAAGGACCGATATTTTGTCTACAAACGGGAGGGCATGCCGTGCCGAAACTGTGGTCATGAGGTCTCTTTGGCGCTGTTGAATTCACGCAAGCTGTACTGGTGCAATAGTTGCCAAATCGGCTAGTTGATTGGTTTCTGAGGTTGATTTCTTGGAGCGAGTGACGGGAATCGAACCCGCGTAATCAGTTTGGAAGACTGAGGCTCTACCATTGAGCTACACTCGCGCATCGTTTGTTAGACGAGACTCCATTCTATGGGGTAGAGTGGTCGAGTTCCTGACCAACGGTCAAGAATGTTCGGGATGTAGCGCAGCTTGGTAGCGCATCTGTTTTGGGAACAGAGGGTCGCAGGTTCAAATCCTGTCATCCCGACAAATTGCTTTATAAAAACCCACCTACCTCTATGGAGACACCTTGAAGACAACAGTCGAAAAACTAAGCCCAACCCGCGTCAAGCTGACGATTGAGGTTGATCAAGCTGGCTTCAAGCCAACCCTTGATAAGGCTTATAAGACAGTTGCCAACCAGGTGAACATTCCTGGATTCCGCAAGGGCAAGGTGCCGGCCTCGGTTCTAGACCAGCGCGTTGGCAAAGACCAAATTATTGCTCAGGCGATCAACGATGGCATGGATGCTTTTTACCGCGAGGCTCTGGTGGCCGAGAAGCTAAAGCCACTGGGAACCCCAGAGGCCGACATTAGTTCTGCGCCATCTGCCACAGAGCTTGAGAAGCCTCTTGTGATTTCTCTAGAGGTAGAGGTTCGACCAGAATTCAAGCTGCCTAACTATAAGGGCGTCGCCGTTAAAGTTGACCCGGTCAAGGTTGCCAAGATGGACATCGAAACCGAGCTTGATGCGCTGCGTGCACGCTTCGGAACACTGAAGACTGTCGACCGTCCAGCAAAGAACGGTGACTTCACAACCATAGATTTGTCAGCGCTGATGGACGGAAAAGAAATTGACACCGCAGCAGACATTTCATACGAAATCGGTTCCGGACAGCTTCTGGACGGCATTGACGAGGCACTCGAAACTCTAACTGCCGGTGAAACTACAACCTTCAGTTCCAAGTTGGTCGGTGGAGAAATGGCAGGCCAGTCTGCCGAGGTTTCTGTGACCTTGAAGGCGGTCAAGGAGCGTGAGCTTCCCAAGGCTGATGACGATTTCGCTCAGCTTGCCAGTGAGTTCGACACTCTTGATGAGCTAAAGAAGGACCTTGAAACCAAGCTCGCGGTTGAACTTGGCCGCAAGCAGGTTTTGCAGGCAAGGGACAAGATTGTTGAAGAGCTTGTGTCCAAGGCGAATATTCCAGTTTCTGACGAAGCTGTGAAGCGGGAAGTGGATGCTCACCTTGAGGGCGAAGGCCGCATGGAAGACGATGTTCACCGCAAAGAAGTGACCGCGGATTCCGAAAAGGGCTTCAAGACCCAGTTGCTGCTGGATGCGATCGTTGATGCCGAGGCAATCAAGATTGAAGATCAAGAATTGATTGAGTACCTTGCGTTTACCTCTAGGAACTATCAGATGGAGCCCAACCAGTTCATTGAGCAAGTTGCCAGTTCCGGTCAAGTTTCTTTCTACGCTGACGAGCTTGCAAGGCGCAAGGCTGTCGACTTCTTGGTGTCTCAGGCTGAAATCACAGACACCAAGGGTGCGAAGGTTACCTACGAGGTCTAACGCCCAAGGCGAACAAGCACCCTAAATGGGTTCTTAGCTAGCTATCGTTATCTTCAAGAACTCTGAAGGAGAACTAGATGGCCATGCCCCAGTTGGAGCGAAACGGTGTATTTGACAGGCTGCTGAAAGACCGCATTGTGTGGTTGGGCAGCGAAGTCCGAGATGAAAACGCAAACGAGATTTGCGCCAAAATTCTTCTTCTGGCTGCTGAAGACTCCGAAAAAGATATCTTTTTGTATATCAACTCTCCGGGTGGCTCCATAACCGCCGGAATGGCGATCTACGACACCATGCAGTACGTGCCGAACGACATCGTCACAGTTGGCATCGGAATGGCAGCATCGATGGGGCAGTTCTTGCTCTCATCTGGCGCCAAGGGTAAGAGATATGCCACCCCAAACACCAGGGTGCTTCTTCACCAGCCACTGGGTGGTTTTGGCGGAACAGCTTCTGACATCCAGACCCAAGCCGAGCTAATCATGTCCATGAAGAGGCAGCTGGCGAGCATTACTGCTGAGCAGACCGGTAAGACCGTCGAGCAAGTTATGGAAGACGGTGACCGCGATCGCTGGTTCACTGCCGCCGAGGCTTTGGAATATGGCTTTATCGATCAGATTCAAGAGTTTGCAAGCCGTTCAACCGGCGTAGGGAAGGCGTAAACCATGAGCTTTATTGAGACCAATGAGGGCAGAGTTGCAATGCCCGGTGCCAGGTACATTCTTCCTGAGTTCGAGGAGCGCACTTCATACGGAATGAAGCGCCACAACCCTTACACCAAGTTGTTCGAGGACCGCATTGTGTTCCTAGGTGTGCAGGTTGATGATGCCTCCGCAGATGACATCATGGCGCAACTATTGGTGCTTGAGTCGCAGGATCCAGATCGCGACATAACGATGTACATCAACTCTCCGGGTGGATCCTTTACTGCCCTGACTGCAATTTACGACACCATGCAGTACGTGAAGCCTCAGATTCAAACTGTTTGCCTGGGTCAAGCAGCCTCCGCTGCTGCTGTACTGCTTGCTGCCGGAGCAAAGGGCAAGCGTCTCGCGCTACCAAATGCTCGAATTCTGATTCACCAGCCATCGTCTGGTGGTGGGGGCCAGGGACAGGCTTCCGATATTGAAATTCAGGCCAAGGAAATCATGCGTATGCGTGAATGGTTGGAACACACTTTAAGCCATCATTCGGGCAAGAGCCTTGCTGAAGTTAATAAGGACATCGACAGAGACAAGATTCTTACTGCTGCAGAAGCAATGGAGTATGGCCTGATTGATCAGGTTCTTACTTCCCGTAAGGCCTAGTAATTCTCCGCGAGTGTTGGGCTAAAAAGTCCAACTCTCGCTATAGAGTTTTGGAATGACGTTATCTGAAACCAGCGAGCTACTGAAGTGCACCTTTTGCGCTAAAAGCCAGAAACAGGTTAGAAAGCTAATCGCTGGACCAGCGGTCTACATCTGCGATGAGTGCATTGAACTCTGCAACGAAATAATTGAAGAAG
>Ga0209138_1001854_pt1 | contig 17159 bp, 25 predicted proteins | sample SaaInl3SG_22_DNA_FD_184645 | JGI IMG/M metagenome (GOLD analysis project Ga0209138, IMG submission 184645) | Marine microbial communities from expanding oxygen minimum zones in the Saanich Inlet - ESP_153SG_22_DNA (SPAdes) (version 2) | ecosystem: Environmental > Aquatic > Marine > Intertidal...
CCAGTATACTATGATGGTACAACTTGTGACGAAGTATCTGCACACGCAGACTATAGCGGCACGGTTCCTTCTGGTGATATTGTTCAGTCTGGCTTTGGTAGACTCTGGGTTGCCAAAACGGATACCAATAACACCACAGTATATTGGTCAGACCTACTCACTGGATTCAAGTGGGATACAGGTAGCTCTGGTAGTATAGATGTTTCTAAAGTGTGGCCTAACGGCAACGATGAAATCACTGCGTTAAAAGTACACAACAACTTCCTCATCATCTTTGGTAAAACTCAGATACTTGTGTACAGCGGTGCTGATGATCCTGCAACAATGCAACTATCAGACACTGTTGTTGGTGTTGGTTGTATTGCTCGTGACAGTGTGCAAGTGACAGGTAAGGATGTTATTTTCTTGTCTGACGATGGCTTGCAGAGCTTGGGACGTACTATTCAAGAGAAGTCTGCACCAATGCGTGACATCTCTAAGAATGTGCGTACAGAAATGATGAGTTTTGTTTCATCAGAAACAGGACGTATTTATTCTGTGTATTCTCCTGAAGAAGCATTCTACTTGTTGCATCTGGAAAACGCAGGTGAGACATATTGTTTTGATATGCGTAGCCCGTTAGAAGACGGCAGTGCTCGTGTTACTAAGTGGGATTCAATTACCCCTCAGTGCCTCTGTAGGCTCCGTGACGGGACGTTGTTGCTTGGTAAAGGTCTAGGTATTGCTGAGTACGATGGATTTGATGACAACGGCTCTACGTACATTATGTCGTACTTCACTAACTACATTGACTTTGGTGCTCCATCTAACCTGAAGCTACTCAAAAACCTCAAGGTAACAATTATTGGCGGTAGTGACACTCAGGCAACACTTAACTGGGGTTATGATTACTCATACGCATACCGTAAGAAAACTTTTACACTCGCTGAACAGATCATTGCTGAATATAACATTGCAGAATATAACATCGGTGAGTTTAACGCAGGTGTCTTGGTAAACCGTCCATCAGTACAGGCTTCAGGTGGAGGTCAAGTAGTGCAACTTGGTATTGAATCAGAAATTAACGGGTCTGCTGTATCTATTCAGCGCATGACCGCACAGGCTATCGTAGGAAGGACTATCTAATGTCAAACTATACTAAGACAACCAACTTTGCTGTCAAGGATAACTTGGCATCTGGTAATCCGGCAAAGATCATTAAAGGCACAGAGATTGATGCCGAATACAACAACATTGCAACCGCAGTGGCGACTAAGGCAAACACGGCAGACCCTACATTCACAGGTACTGTAACTGTCCCAACGCTATCTGTCACTGGTACTGCAACTATTGGTACTATTGATGGAGGTACATACTAATGGATTTAGCAGGATTATTTTCCGGCTTAGGACAAGCAGGTGCGGCATATGCTCCGTATGCATTGTCTCAGAATGAGATTGATATGTTGGCGCAGTATGCGTCTGATGTTCCTCAAGCGGCACAAGGTATTGCACAGACTGCGGCAGGTGCGGCAGAGTTTGTCCCATTTAGTGTTAAAACTGCTACTGGTGCAGGTACAACAATTACAACAGACCCTACCACTGGTCAGCCAACACTAACATATGGCTTGGGTGAAACAGAAAAAGCTCTTCAGACATCTCTGTTATCTGGTGCATCTACACTAGCAGGTCAGACACTACCTACAGCAACCTCGTTGTATAGTGATATTCGTGCTTTACAGACACCTGAAGAAGAGCGTCAAGCCCTTGCATTAGAGAATCGTTTAGCATCTCAAGGACGCTTAGGTGTTCAAACAGCCGCTTACGGAGGCACTCCAGAGCAACTAGCATATCAGAAAGCTATACAAGAAGCACAGAATCAAGCGGCTTTCCAAGCAACACAACTTGCTCCACAATTACAACAAGCACAGCTTCAAAACTTAACAGGTATGTTAGGTGCGGCTTACTTACCACAACAACAAGCAATGGCAGGATTGATGCCGGGTATTGACATCTCTCGTATTGCTCAGGCGGCACGCCAGGGTGAGGCAGAAGCGTTGTACAGAGGTGGTATCGCAGGATTGGAAGCACAAGCGGCAGGAGCAACAGCGGCGGCTAACGTGGAAGCGGCACGTACACAGGCACTAGCAAATGCATTGTCAGGTATGTTTGCTAAGCCAGATGGTGGCGGTACTTCAGCGGGACAGGACTTCTTTAAGGCATTGTTTGGTTCAGGGCCATCAAGTATAGTACCAGTATCAGAATATGCTAGTACCGGACAGCCTCTTCTTCCTGAATATCAAGATTCACCAAGTTTCTAAGGAGTCATTATGGCACAACAATCAATGTTGATGGGGCTACTCAAGACTCCTTCACAGGTTCGTCAAGAACAACAAGAAAAACTCGCACAGGATGCTTATGCACGTAGTCAACAAATGATTACTGGTGGAGGCACTACAGCACTACCCGGTATCATTTCTCGTTATGGTGCACAGGCGGCACAGCGTGGAGCGATGGCAGGTGCAGGGTTGCTTAGGGGTGTCGCAGGTGGCTTAGGGACTGCTGTAGGTGGTGAGACAGGACAGCGTATTGCTGACTTAGGTGTGACTGCTGAAGAGCGTCAGGCAGGAGTAGGACAAAGAATTATTTCAAAGTATGATCTTACTAATCCTGATGAAATGGCTAAAGCTGCTAAAGAATTATCTCAGAATAATTTTACAACAGAAGGCCAAGCACTTGCTTTAAAGGCTCAACAATTAAAAATTGATATGGCTAAAGCAAGTCAGAAACGTCCTTCGTCAGTACGTGAATTTGAGTATTATCAAACTCTTTCTCCGGAAGAACAAAAAACATATCAATCATTAAAACGTCAAACAAATTCTATTAAAGATTTGGGAGACGAGTTAGCTTTGGTTGATAATGCTACAGGTGAAATTATTGCAAGATTCCCTAAACAACTACCACCAGAAGCTAGACCGGAAACTCAAGCTGCTCAAGAACAAGAAAAAGGGTTGGCTGTTTCTGATGTTGATATTGTTACTAATGCCCCCAGTCAGTTAGATACGTATAATAATATTCTTTCTAAAGTTGAATCATTAAAAGATCATTCAGGATTAGATATAGCAACTGGAACATCATCAATGCTTCCTCTCATACCTGGCACTCCTGCTAATGATTTTAATGCGCTTTTGGAAAGTGTTAAAGGTGCTGCATTCTTAGAGCAGTTTGAAAAACTTAAAGGCGGTGGGCAAATTACAGAAGTTGAAGGTAAGAAAGCAACAGATGCCTTAGCGGCCTTAGAACGCTCTCAATCTAAAAAACAATTTGTCGGTCAGCTAAACATTGTTCTTGATATTATGAAACAAGGACAATCTCGTTTACAAGGTAAATTAGAGAAAGCACAAACAAGAACAGAAAAGCGTACATCAGGTAGCAAGCCGTCTAACGTTGTAAAATTTTCAGACTTGCCAGAATAAGGAATAGATAATGGATGTAGAACTTCCTAATGGAGTTGTGATTACAGGAGTTCCTGAAGGCATGTCACGGGCTGAAATCCAAAGACGTGCTATTGCAGGTGGATATGCAAAAGAGTCTGATTTTGGTGTGTTGTCTGAACCACCTCCAGAAGCTAAGCAACCGGAGCCTAGTCCTGCAGGGATTAATCCGGATATTGTAGGTCTTCCTGGTGCAGGAGGTGAAGAGGCCGCCTACAAGGTTATGGGTGAGAATCAGGATATTGTACAAGCTCAAAAGATAGCTAATGAACGTACAGCAGTAGATGAGTTTATTGATTTCTTACCGACAGCTACAGAAGTGGTAGGTGGTATTACAGGTCTTGCATTAACTAAAACACCGCAAGGTGCAGTAGTAGGTGCTACTACAGGATACGGTGCAGGGGAAACATTGCGCCAAATGATTACTGGCGAAGAAGATACGAATAGACTTTTAGTTGGTCTTGGTTATGCTGCTTTATCCGAATCACTTGCAGGGCCATTAGCAAAGTTAATACAGAAAGGGGTAGAAATTACTCCACGTGTTATAGCATCGTTAGGTGTTGATTTAAAAGCTGCTAATGAAATTGCATCTGCTATTAAAAAACCTGAATTAGCGCAGGCAGGTACTTTAACGTCCAAAGAAGAAACTCAGGCATTACTTGCTAGTGCTGATCCGAACGCAGGGCTTAGACCTGCTCAAATTGTTGAGAGTTGGACAAGGAGAGCCACTGAGTCGTTTGGACGTGCAGGGATTGGTGGACAGGCTCGTTTTGATGAATTAAAGGCTATCAATGAAGAAGCTCTACAAAGTTTGTCAAATAAGTTGATTGATGGTGTCAATTCTGGGCGTTATTCATATGATGAAGCAGGTGAGATTTTTTATAGCACAATTAAGCAAGGAAATGAAGCTTTAACTAGGTCTTATGGAGAGGCTGAAAGTAAATTTTTACAGGAAGCAGGCGGCCTTGCTGTTAATACAGCGAACACAAAACAACTAGCAAAAGAAATTCTTGACGAGGGTGTAGCACCTTTTACAACAAAAGCGGATGGAACACCTGCGGGCGACGCTTTATCATCTCAAGTTAAAACTGTTTTAGAAACAGTCGCACGTATTCGTCCTGGAGCGAAGCCAAAAGAAATTGATACTGTAATTAGAAGTTTAAATGAACTTTCAACAGAAGCAGGTAATGTTCTTGGACAAACATCTCAATCAACAGCAAAAATAAATCAATTGATTAACACGTTGCGTAAAGACTTGAAAGATTCTCTTCCTGATAACTTAAAAACTCAGTATGAATCTATGAAGTCTAGTTACGCAGCTTCTAAAAAGAACTTAATGCCTTCTGCGTTACGGACAGCCATGAGACGTGGTAAGGAAGAAAACTTTAATTACATTGGGCAAATGTTAGCAAAAGAAAATAATTCTAACGTTGCAACTCAGGCTTTTAAAGCTCTGGAAGAAGCTAAAAAGTTAAACCCTGATCTGAATACATTAAAAGCTGAACAGGCTTTACGTAGTGGTTATCTTGAGAACATCTTCAAGTCAGGTGAAATGACTATTGATGAAATGGCTAAATTTTATGATCGTGTACTGAAGAATAAAGAAACACGAGAAACCTTTAATTCTGTTCTTGGTGATAGTAAAGACGGTGTTTTAAAAATCTTCAGAGCCGCTAAAGAAGCAACAGCAGAACCAGGTGAAAAAGGAGCTTTATCGCTCTTTGTTGCAGGACGGCAGGTAAGTAGTATTGGAAGCATACCTCAATTATTACAAGGTAGTGCTGCGGGTACTGCGGTGATTGGAGGAGACTTTATCACATCTGCAGCCATTCTTACAGTTCCTTGGGTATTGGCACGTGTGGCTACCAATCCAAAGGCTGCGGCTAAACTACTCCAACTGGAGAAGAATGCTTCAAAAATGACTCCAAGGGTAATTACATCTACAACGTTAAAAATACTACGTGATGTAAACATTCCTACTGAAAAAGTTAATGAGTATTTAAAAGAACAGGGTCTACAGCCTATTGCAGAATAAAAAAGCCCCTCACTTGGAGGGGCATAATCACCGGAGAGTGAAACTATTCAAATACTTGGTGGACATCGCCCCACATAACTTTAAAAAACGGGATGTTCACTACCCACCCATCAAAGAAAAACACTTCTGCTTCATCAATATCAGATTCTGATGTCCATCCCAGGATAGGCTGTGCCTCCACTGTTTCAACAGACAGTCCAAACACATTGTGAAATCTAAAACTAAATGCTGTCCCTATCTTCATACTGCCCATCCCCAGTCTTCACCTTCTAAACCATGCGCATTGTAATCCGTCACTCTTTTCTCAAAGAAGTTAGACATACTACTACCGCCTAGTATCTCCTCCATCCACGGCAAAGGATTCTCCTTAACCTTCCAGTTTGTCTTGAGACCAAGTTGGAGTAAACGTCTGTCTGCGAGGTAGCGAATGTACTGCTTGACATCTGTCGCCGACAAACCTTCCAAGTCACCCATCTCATACGCCAAGTCAATAACTTTGTCTTCAAGCTTGACTGCAGCCCTAAACATCTCGTATATATTTTTCTTAAAATCATCATTCACAATCCGTGGGTGCTCATCACAGAACTCCCTAAACAACTTAGCCATTCCTTCCGCATGTTGGCTCTCGTCCCGGACAGACCATTCAACAACAGTGCACATTCCTGGCATCTTTCCATAACGCTGATAATTTAGCAGCATAGCAAAAGCACTGAACAATGACATACCTTCATTCAGCACTGATCTAGCGATAGCTAGTGCTGTACCGCTAACACTATGCATATCAATATCAGACATAAACTCCACTTTTGAAGCCATCTGTTGATATTCTAAGAATGTGGTGAATTCTTCTTCAGGTAGTCCAAGAGTATCATTAAGGAGGGCATATGCACGTTGATGGATGAACTCTCTACTAGCAAAGGCTGTGAGCATCGCCCTGATCTCATTGTTCTTAAACTTGGGTATATAATACTCCAGGTAGTTTGTCCCGACTGCCACGTCTGTCTGCGTGAACAACCGCAGAATCTGGGTGATGTGATTCTTTTCAGCTTTTGATAGCTTCTCTGATTTCCAGTGATTAACATCTGTCTGTAGCTCTAGTTCATCCTCAATCCAATGAATACGCTCATGTTGTGTAGCGTACTCAACAGCCCAAGGGTAGCTAAAGGGTTTGTATGTAGTGTTACTCTCCAGTAGTGCCATTAGAGTCGTACCTCATTTTGTTTATCTTCTAGTTCTTTTTCAAACACTACAGTCTGGTATTTAAGATAGGATCTAATAAAAGTAACTAAGTCTCTTGTAAGGTCAAGCAACACTTCATCCTTTTCATTGCTTGAATTAAAATAAAACGTGTCTACGCAATCCATTAATTTAATAAGATCGTCTGCTTTAATATACATATCTTAATTCTCCAGTTCTGTTTGGTTTTGATATATAACATTCATCAAATTGTTGTTGTGATAGTGTAGCCTATCTACTTCATCTTGTAAACTCTGAATGTGTAGGTAACAGTCGTTGAGTATCTGTTTATTAAAAGGATCGGAGTCCTTTATCAACTCCAATCGCTTAATTAAGTTTTCCGTTTGACTTTTCAAGTATTCTAATCTCCAGTTCCAACCCGATGATCTTTGCATGTAACTTACGGGCCTTATCCCAATTCTTTTGACACGATGCTTTAAGAAGTTTCAGCCACGTCTTCTTTAGCTTCAGGGCTAAACTCATACTCCTTGTTCTCCTTATCTATCGCCATCTCAAGTAACCGCCTGAGTCCAATCTCAACTAACAGTCGTGTGGCTTCTGGGTCTGTACCAACAACCAGTGTTGCAGAGCCATCTTCATGCTCAACGTAGTCTTTTACGTCAATTGTTCCTGCTTTGGTTTGCATATCTTCTCCTTTGTATAGAAATACTATGCATATATTCCCACTTTTATGCGGATGTCATCCCTGACACGATACACACTCCTCGCCTTCAAAGTCCTTCAGCGCATTGCGGTCTACTTTAGTGCCCACTTTCTCCGCTGTAACCCCCGCAGTCGTCCGCAAGTAATATAAGCCTTTAAGTCCTTCTTTCCAAGCTTTGAGATGTGCCTGATTAACGATAGCTTTGTCCGTGCCGGATGGGAAGAATACGTTGACGCTCTGTCCTTGACAAATAAACTCCTGTCTCTTTGCGGCGTGTTCCACAACCCAGTTTTGATCAATCTCAAACGCCGTTCTAAACGTAGCCTTCTCACTGTCGGATAAGAACTCCAAGTGCTGAACAGAGCCTTCGCTTTCAAGGATGCTTTGCCAGACCTTCTTAGTGTTGTGATTCTTGTCATCTAAAAGTTTCTCCAAGTACGGATTACGAACAGTATGACTACCCGCCCTTGTCCTATGCACAAAGCAATTAGAAATACGAGGCTCAATAGAGGCAGAGCAACCGCATATGATAGAGCTGTTAGCGTTAGGAGCAATAGCCAGAAGATGCATATTCCTAACACCTGTCCACTCACCATCAGGACATTCACCACGTTCTGTTGCAAGCTGATATGTTGCATCTACTGCTTGCTCTTTGATCGCCTTAAACATCTGATAATTCTCAGACGCAGCTTGCCATGTTTCCCAAGCTATTCCTTTGCTTTGGAGGTAGCCGTGGAAGCCCATTGCTCCAAGACCGACTGAACGCTCTCTGTATGCTGAGTAGACAGCTTTTCCCAGTTCTTCTGGTGCGTTGTCAATAAAGTATTGAAGCACGTTGTCCAAGAATCGGATAAGGTCTCCAACCATTCCGCTTGTTCGCCAGTCATCATACTTTTCAAGGTTGACTGAGGAGAGGCAGCAGACTGCTGTTCGTTCTTCAGATGTTGCGAGATGGATTTCGTTGCAGAGGTTAGAGCCATTAATTGACAATCCAAGTTGCTTTTGAGCTTCCGGTAAGCCTCGTCTGGCTGTGTCAATAAAGTTAAGGTATGGGCTACCAGTTCTGAACCTAGCTTCAAGGATTCGTTGCCACAGCTTGCGAGCCGGGATTGTATCTCTGACAATTCCTGTATGCGGGTCTGTAAGATCGTGTTGTCCATCATTAATCACTTTCTCCATAAATTCATCTGTGATATTCACAGCGTTGAACAAGTTAAAGCACTTACGATTGATGTCACCACCTGTAGGTACTTTAAACGAAATAAATTCTTCAATGTCAGGATGGCTTACGTCTAGGTATGCGGCGTAACTCCCCTTGCGAGTCTTGCCCTGCTTGTACGCTGTCATCTGACTGTCTACTACTTTCATGAACGGCATCGGGCCGGGAGCTTTGTCGCTGATCCCTCTCACATCTGACCAATGCCCACCCACACCTCCGCCCTTTACGGAAAGCCATGCTACTTCACCATTATGTTCAATAAGGCTATCAAGATTGTCCCCCACGTAAGTAAGGAAACAAGAAATAGGAAGCCCACTAAGCCGTCCGTCTGGTTCCGGGGCATTGCTGAGCACAGGTGACGCAAACATGAACCAACCTTTACTAGCGTAATCGTAGATACGTTGTGCAAGGTCAAGGTCATCATAGCAATAAGCCACTGCAGCACGTGCAAAAGCTTCTTGAGGACTTGTCTCATGCTCAAGCATATAGTAGTCCCGCATGAGAGTAATTGCTTGCTCACTAAGGCGATTGTCTCTTTCATAATCAATCGTTATCCCAAGGTGTGTCTTCATCTAGTTCTCCGATAAGGTCTTGGTAGTTGTTTTCTATTAAATCAGAAAATCTATTAACTATGTCTTCTGATGTGATTTCAAGACGTTCCACTAATAACGTCTCGTCCAACTGCATCAGTCTTTCTTTAAGTTCTTCTAAAGTTAGCATTGCCGATGCGAACCTACTATTCTACACGATTGAGATGAGTTTGTCAAGATAATGTTTAGCCTTTTTCAAATCTTCAACACCGCCTTTGTCTTCCCATCTTGCCATGTATTTAATTACGTTTCCCCAGATGTAGCCTTTGAATGCCTCCTCAGACATCCAGGCTTCCATTGCTTCCCAAGGTTGCACAGACTTAGATGTGTAGTGGTTACCTCCCACCTGTACATCATCAGTCATTTTTTCTTTCCCTTGTGATAGATACCTAGTTCTTCAGGTAGTTCAAATGTGTATCCCCAACACGCCTCAATTTGCTTTACAACATCATCAATCACCTCAGTCCAATGAACTGTGTCTTCATATTCACAGCGAATGATTTGCTCTTTACCATGACCACGTAGTTCAAATGTCATGTAAATCTTGTCTTCATCGTCAAATGGATTCATTTTTTACGTTCCTCTTTTGTCTTTACATCGTGACAGGTTTTACATAACACCTGCAGATTGTCTTCTTCACAGAACAGTCTTTTAACAAATCCTGGAAGATCAGAATACTTTGTTAACGTCCCTGCGGGTGTGATGTGATCAACATTCACTTCTGTAGACTTGTACAGATTTGAACACTGAGCACATTCATACACCCACTTGGTACGCTTATCCTTCCCTGAATAAGGCTTCCTTGCCTTGTCCATCACTTGATAACGGACAGGGTATTTAGTCCAAGCACGTCTGAGGGATGAACGTATGAAACTAAAATACCTTGCCGTTGTCCAAGTGTTTCCTGCTTTATTCTTAACTCCACGTGTCACGTTATCACCTCTGTAGGTGGTGTGAACGTATCGTTAACGCTGCGGAGCATGTATAAGAGATGTCCGTTCTCCATTGCACGTTCATGTCCCAAATGCTCAACAATTACTTCCCACATTTCCGTTTCTGTCTTGCCTTCCAATAGCTTCTCAGCCTTTTTAGGGCCAATGCCGTGAACACCTTTGATGTTGTCTACGGCATCACCAGTAAGGAATTGTTTATAGAAGTTGAAATTAGCTGTTTCTTGGTCAACATAATAAAGATTGTCCTTGACAAAGTTGTAGTGCCAACCAACAACTTGATCCAGGTCTTTATCAAGAGAAACAATAACACCATCGCCTTTTAGCTCTGTAGCTTCAATAGCAATGGCATCATCTGCTTCCATACCTTCCCAAATAACAGCATCCCAAGAATAGACGAGATAGTCCCTAATCAGCTTGTAGTGCTTAGGCTTTTCTGCGCCTTTTCTGTTCCCCTTGTATGGAGCCGTAACAGCAATCTCATCCCTGAAATTGCCTTTGCCAGTGAGATGCAGCGACCATCGTTGACAATGTGGCAAGTCTATCATTACCAAATCTTCCAAGAAATGTGCAATGGTACGAATGGCCACATCCTCGCTGTCGTTATTTGTGGCAAAGCCAAAACGATAGACAAGAATATCTGCATCAATGATCGCTACATTATAAGACATTACAGAGCGTCTTCTTCTGTAGTGTCTTCAGCCTCAACAGGCTCTGGAGGTGCTACAAGTTCTGTAACAACAATCTTCTTGATAGAAGGGAAGCGTCCATACTTGCAGTCGTAGTATCCAAGCAGAATAGAAGCTTTAGTACCCCATCCTACCTTTCCACCAGGAATCTCTTCACCATTCTCATCAACCACCTCAATCGGAATAACAGACTTAGGTGTTAGCACCATGCCATACTCATCAGACTTGTGAGACTTTGGCGGGTTTTTGATGTTGAGTGAATTAATAGCATTCACTGCAGCTTCATTGAGATTGGTGAGAGTCACCTTGTACTTGTTGTCAGGATACTGAGACGCTTGTGGCGATCCCTCTTCATCCTTCTTGTCCAAGTAGCCCCACATAAGAGTGGCGTTAAACTTTACTTGATTGCTCATACTCATTCTCCTGTTGGTGAGTAGATAATATTATAACACATTAGTGTGTGTCATACCAATTATTTCCTATTTTTGCTTCAGCGTCAACAGGACACCGAAACCCCAATGTACGGCCTGATTGTCTGGCCGCTTCTACCATGATGGTTGCAATTTGCTCAGCATCTGGAGCAAACGCTTCCATCTGGATTTCATCATGTACGAACGCAACCTGCCGTACATCTAATTTGTTTTGCTTGATAGCCTTGTGTGCTTCAACACACCATTGCTTTGCAATAATAGCACCACATCCTTGTAACAAACTGTTCAGTGCTGCATGTTCAGACCGAACAATGATACGTCTCCCATCTAAACCTGGTACATATCCTTTCTCAGCATACTTCCTTACTTTCTCCATGAGCCGTGATAACGCAGGAGTGTTAGCATAAAAGCGTTGCAGGATTTCACTTCCTTCTCTTGCACCGCCATCAACAATACTACCAATCTTGGCCGGGCCTGCACCATACAATGTTGCGTAAATAAGTGTTTTAGCTTGTGGTCTTGTTATCCCTGCAGCGTCTGCGTTCTTTTGATGGATGTCACCGTTGAGAAGTTCCTCTGTCCACGAATCATCCTGCATGTAATGAGCAAGACAGCGTAATTCAATGCCGGATAAATCTGTACCTACTAACTGATTACCTCTATCCACTGTCCACAAACTACGGCATTCAACACCGTATGGCTTATTCACACTAGGCACTTGTCCCAGATTGGGACTATGATGTGTCATACGTCCAGTGACAGCACCATTACTGATGACGCCGCCATGTACTCTACCTGTCTCAGGATGTGCATGTTTGAGCCATGAGTCTAACAATCCTACACGCTTCTGTATCATCAAGTATTCAGCAATTAAAGCAGCTTCAGGAATCTGTACATCTTCTAATGTTGTTTCATCAACAACAACAGATCCTTTTTCTGTGTGCTTCTGTGGTTTCCATCCAAGCTGTTGTAGACGTTGTGCTATTTGCTTACGGCTACCTGGATTGAACACTGTCACCTTGTCTTTTAATCGCTTGCCTGTTTTCTCAGACCAACGTTCTTCAATAATTGGTTGAAATACGTCTTGCATCTGCTCTTCAATAACAGACATTCTATCCGACAATTGAGCATATAGTATTTCAGCTTGAGGTACGTCCAGTTTAAAACCGTTTCGCTCTTGTTTAGCAATCTCAATCGCTGTCTTATGCTCCAACGCAATAGATTGTTCTGCATCTTTCCATTGCTTGAATTCTTGCTGAAGCAATTGAAACAAAGCAGTTGTGACTCTAACGTCTTTCTGACAGTATTGCACCATCTCTTCAGACAAACCACCATCATAATCCTCAAAGTCAAGTTTATGTTCACCAAGACGTTCACCCCAGGCACGTAGACTATGTCCACCTTGTAACGTAGGATTGAGGAGCCTTGACATCACTAGAGTGTCTTTAGCTTTGCTTGGCATGATATTGATATTCCACAAGATACGCAGCCAATACGCATCAAATGAAATACCATTATGCATAATTATTTTATCATGGCTGTCAATCAATTCTTGCAGGCCATCGGGCGAGGTGAATGTATACATCTCGCCTGTATTAACATCTTCACAACAGCAACACCAAATCACTGATTGTTTGCTGTCTGTTTCAATGTCAAGGGTTAGCAATTTTATGTCCTTGTAAATACTTCACGGCACTCTTCACACGTTCAATATTATCAGAAAATGCACCCAGTCCAACATTACAATGATGACACACCCACCCACGAAATGTGTCTGTCTCATGACAATGATCTAGTAAAAACCTTTTCATCATCCTCTGATCATATTTATTTACTTGCTCAATTGTGCGTTCACAAATAGGGCAAGCATAATTCGGGTCTTCTGGGTATGGATTGAGTTTTTCAAGTTCTTTCCTAAGTTTCGTTGCGCTGTTTTGACATGAACGACATGTCCTCTTAACCTCACCTGCGGGCATCACCTGAAAGTGTTCTGTTGGTTGACGAATATGGCACTTGATACAGACATACCCGTCTTCACCTTGATATTCTACAATATCGTCAAACAGGTTTTCTTGATTCACAGGTTGTCCTCTTCTTCAACTTCAGTCATTCTACCAGTGTGCAAGCTATAAAGCAATGCACATGCTTTCCCTGTAATACCTGCAAATCTGTTCTTCAGAACACGTACATATGTTGTGTTACGTTCACGAACATCATCAGCTTGTCCATTACGTTCCAAGCCTATCACCATATCTGACAATTGAGCAATACTACCAGACCCACGTAATTGTGCGAGGCTTGTTGCAGCCCCCTCCTCATGACCCTTAGTGTCAGGACGCTTCAAATGGCTTACGCAAATCAAACTGATGCCTGTTTCTTGTACAAGCATTCTCAGCTTGGTCATGATTTCGTCAATGGCTTTACGTTCATCCCCGTTATTCTGAGCACTAACAACGATAGAAATATGATCAAGGAACACATACTCACATCCCATAGCTTTGGCCAGGTAGCGTACATGATTGACGATGCTATCAACATCACCACTACCGAAATGATTAAGGAAATACAGACGATCTGTACCAAGTGTTTGAGCGAATGCATCATCCTTCTCCTTCTGTGTAACAATAGCATCAGGCAGGTGTAGTGGCTTGTTCGCAGCCAATGACATCAAAGACAATCCTGTCTTGCGTATGGACTCTTCCAAGAACATACAACCTACTTTACTGTCTGTTGATTGTAGGATGCCCCATATCACTTCACGTAAGAATTGACTCTTACCAAGTCCACTTCCGGCTGTCACTGTCACCAGTTCATGCTTACGTATGCCGTATGTCAACTCGTTCAAGCCGTCAAAAGGATAGAAACAATCCGCCTTCTCTAACGGCTTCATCACCTCATCATACAATGCAGATCCACAGACAATCCCGTCAGGTGTCCACTTCTCTGCCCTCCAGAATCCCTGTACAAAGTCTGCTGTCTTGTTTTTAAGCAGATAGTCGTTAGGGTCTTTAATACCTTCTGGATGTATCATGTACTTGGCTTTGTGTGAAAATAATTCACAACACTTGGTTTGTGCTTCTAACCCCGCAGGATCGTTATCAAAAGCAAAGATAATAGTATTGAAACTATCAAGGTAATCATAATTCTCCTTACAATCCTTTACAGCACTCTGCGCACCATTACGTACAGACACGCATGGTGTCTTTCCTTGCATCATCTGATACGCTGCCATCGCATCAAATTCCCCTTCAGTGACGACAATGTATTTCTGTCCTGCCGGAAATCGTTCTTGTCCAAACAAACGTTTGTCTGCCTGGAAGTCTCCAATGATTTTGAATTTCTTCTCACCATTGATACGAACCTTGGCTGCACTGCCTACAGGGAAATACAAATCACCATCGTTCCAACCTACACCATATCGTGTACATGTATCCTTAGATAGCTTTCTATCCGACAAGTCTGTCGTAAACAGTGCCTCAGACGGCTCCATAGGCTTCATATCGGACTCTTTAGCCTTCTCCCATGTCTCCCTACCACCTCCATCAGGAGGGATGCGTGTGGAGCATGAGAAGCACGTACCCCACCCACTGTCATCAATAGCAAATGCATCACTGCTGTTACAGGATGGACAAGCAAGATTGTAATTAACAAATGCCATTATGCTTTCTCACTTCTTTCTTTCACGTCATCTTTATAAAACTCAATAGACTCTTTGAGATTGTGATGCATCAACACAATATCAGCAACTGTCTTTGTGTCCATATCCACAAGCACTTGGTCATGCATTGGCTCAGGATCATACAAGTAGTCTGATAGGCGTTTACACAATTCCACCATCAATACGTAAGTGTTTACATCATTCATGCTATTTGTTCTCCAAGTAAAACAAAGCATCTTTTACATCATCAACATCATTATCGTCAACATATTCCAAGAGCTTTGTTAAAAAACTATCCAATCCCCAGGATCGGATGTATTCACCATTAACACACATTGAGACGTGTAGTGCCATCTCTTGTGCAGCCACTTCCATATCCAAGTCATTCATCCCAAGTGTCTCCATGTTCGTTGTTAATCTTGTAACATGCCTTTAAATATATGAGCAATAACATCAACTGTCCATCCATTACCAAGCATTTTGTATCGCTGTGTGTTACTTACACCTTCAGTATAGTTATCAGGCACAGTTTGTAACCTCTCACACTCTATTGGTGTTAGTTTTCTGTGCAACTCGCCATCAAGTTTAGGTGTTCCAAAGAAATCGCAGCGTAAATAGTCACCTTGCCTACCATTTTTAACATATTCTGTTGCGGATAAACAAGCTGCTTTAGGCTTGTTGTAGTCAATCAAACAATGATCCCAATTTCGTTTTACGAAACTTTCTGACATAATCACAAAGTTTTTAGGGTGTTGTTCCAGAATGTGCTTTAACAGGTCTTGACTCACATCAATATTCATATCAACTGGAATATTTGTCCAGTATAGTCTGTTTCTATTCTGAGCAGAAAAACAATGGGAATTTATCTTTATCGGTTCAACACCAAGCATTTTAGTGATTATTTCTTCAGATTCTTTTTTCATCATTACGTTCTCAAGCATGAAATATGTAGGTTTACATTCCTTTAACAGCCTAACGTATTCAAAAAATAGTTTTGATCTTTGATCTGCAAAATTTAGATTTTTACCTGCAAAACTAAAACCTTGACATGGACTACCTCCAATCAATAAATCAATCTTAGGTAGTTCTGATCCATGTACATCCTGGACATCTCCCAAGTGGATTGTATCTGGATAGTTCTTCTTAGCTATTTGTATTGCATACTTATCAATCTCAGCAGCATAGTAAGCATCCACGTCAATTCCTACTCTCTCAAGTGCTATCTGCCCGCAAGACATTCCATCAAATAAACTTAAAACATTCATAGTCTCTCTCCAATGTTGGCATGCTTCTTGCTATATATATCTATATACATATATACATCATATAAATAATAATCTTTATATAAATAATTATATTTATATAATAATTATTCTTCTGTATACATATCTTCAATATCTATAACATCTTGTATGTGTAACATATCTTGATTTTCTATTACTGTTACATCATCTTTGATATGTTTATAACAATCACTACACATGTCAAGATATTCATTTGTAGTGATTGATTTACGTGAACATTCAAAGTCTGTTAACAGTTTGTCACAGCATACACAGCGCATAGGTTATGTTTCCAATGTTAATAGTATTGCCGGAGTGTAACATCCTTCATAATAGATTTCAATATCTTTGTTGACTACAGCAGATCCATCCTGCTGCAAGTCTCTTAATGTTCTGTTATCGTATCGTCTACGGGCTTCATCTAAGGTGATGATGCGTACAGAACAATTTTGTCTGTCATATTCGTTGACATATGTTAACGTGTCCATTTTTCTATTTCCTCTTCTAATGCTGAGATATGAACAGACGATGGAACAGGCATTCCAGGACGTGGTGACATCTGTTCTGCCGTTGATTTCCATTTATCATAAGCGAACACATCATCACGCATATCCGCCTCATTGGCAAGGAACAAACACCAAAGGTATGCGCATTCACCTTTCAAGCCTGATGATATTGAGCATCGTTCTACATATGGGATTTTGTTCATGTCTCTTCCTTCACATATTCCCAAATCTTAAAGTTTACGATTTTACATATCGTGGTTTTTGTCACTTCAAACTTATCTGCAATTTCCTGCAGTTTCAATCCCTCTTTACGTAATGCCCTAATGAGAATTACATCCTCCGGATCTAGTTTTCTGTGATTGTGATTTTGCCAATAATTACTCATTTCTTACTCCATGCTTTTGTAATTGTCCAATGCCCAAAAGG
>Ga0209138_1001856_pt1 | contig 17142 bp, 16 predicted proteins | sample SaaInl3SG_22_DNA_FD_184645 | JGI IMG/M metagenome (GOLD analysis project Ga0209138, IMG submission 184645) | Marine microbial communities from expanding oxygen minimum zones in the Saanich Inlet - ESP_153SG_22_DNA (SPAdes) (version 2) | ecosystem: Environmental > Aquatic > Marine > Intertidal...
GAAAATCATAGCGTCGTTAAGGCTCAGTCGACAATGGTGTGATTCGCCGCTTGAATCTCATGAAGCCTCGCCAGTAGCCAGGCCAGGGGCAACAACAAAAGACCCAGGGCAACCATTACTAGGACTGCAAAACGACTGATTCCCAGAGCCGCAGTACCCCAGACGCTAGGGCCCAGTACGAGCATGGCCAGACCACTCACACTCCCCACGATAAGTAGTCCATAAGCCGTCCACCGGATCCTATCGTGAGTACTCGACGTGGGCGTTAAAATCACGCCGTTTAGGTTAATGTCGTCACTCACGGCTCGCCCGAAATTTCACTGTGTAAACTCAAGAAAATCACACGACGCTCAACGCTCTAGACGCGCGAAATAGTCTCTCGCCGCAACCATCACTCTAGGCGCTAAAACAATAGTGCTCACCATGGTGGGGAGCGCCATCAATCCGTAACTCCCCGAAATCAAGTTGAAAACAACGTCGACACTGACGCTTGCGCCAAACACCACCGCCGCAATGAAAAACCATCGAAAGTAAGGCTGCCACGCGGCACCTGCTAAGAATCCAAAACACTTCGCACCAAAATACCAACCCGTAAACATGGTGGTGGTGCTTAAAATAAGGGCAACGAATCCGAGGGCGAGTAAACCAATGGTGCCCATTTCGTTTTGAACGGCATTAGCCGTGAGCGTTATCCCTGAAAGATCACCCGGGTTTTGCCACTCACCGGCGAGCAAAATCACCAGTGCCGTGCAGGTGCACACCAGTAAGGTGTCGAATATCGGACCCAGCGTTGCAACCATGCCTTCGCGTATGGGCTCATTTGTTTTTGCTGCGCCGTGCGCCATTACCTCAGTGCCAACACCCGCCTCGTTTGAAAAAACGCCGCGACTTACACCAATCAGCATAATACCCACGAAACCACCCCCGACCGCGGTTGGACTGAAGGCCTCAGAGACAATCAACCACAACAGGGCGGGTACCTCGGAGAGGTGGCTCAGCACCACGTATAAGGTCATGGTGACGTAGACAACAACCATCGCGGGTAATGAGCGTACCGCAACCATGGCCACGCGCGGTAAACCACCAAAAATCACTACTGCGACGAGCACGGCCAAACCCAGTCCAGTCGCGAGTCCAGACCAAACAGGAGGCGCGCCATCAAAAACGGTCTGGCCAATCAACGCCGTGAGCTGATTCGCCTGAAACATGGGCAACGTGCCGATCAAACCCGCCACGGAAAACAAAACGGCCAACGGGTAAAACGATCGAGGCAGTGCCTCTCGAATGACATACATCGGGCCGCCCTGAAGGTTGCCCTCACTGTCGCGTCCGCGGTACATCACACCGAGCGAACACGTGAAAAATTTGGTCGCAATACCGACAACTGCAGACACCCACATCCAGAAAATCGCACCCGGCCCTCCAGCGACAATCGCCAGTGCAACGCCTGCAATATTACCCAAGCCCATGGTGTTAGAAAGCGCCGCCGCGAGTGCTTGGAAGTGCGACAACTCGCCTTCCTCGTCGGGGGTGTCATAACGACCGGACATCACAGCAAACGCGTGACCCAGGTATCGGTAAGGAAGTGCCCGAGAGATAACGAGAAAGAACGCACCGCCACCCAACAGTAAAGCCACCATTGGGAGCCCCCATACGGCATCTGCAAATGCGATCGACCAACCCTCTAACTGCTGAAAGCTCATTCGTTATCTCTTTTTTTAAACACCACGCCCGAGGTGCTGATGCGCAGGCGCTCACCGTCCAGAACGCCCACTATACACAGTGATGGCGCCTTGACTCACTGATCAGCAAAACACATTTGGGACGCCGGTTTGTATCTCGTGATCCAAAAAATCCGAAAGTTAATCCCGAATAACTGTATTGACCGCGCGTGAGTTTGCGCTCCTCAGAAATAGAGGCATGATGACATCACGGCTTTAACCCAATAAATCACGGCTTTAACCCAATAAAAAGGCACCTTACTATGTCAGCGACAGCCCCTCATGAGTTTACCGGTCAGACCGCCCTTATCTCCGGAGGAGCCTCAGGCATTGGTCTGGCCACGGCCAAACGCCTGATCGCAAGCGGTGCGACCGTCTGGATCGCGGATATTCAAGACGAGAAAGGCGAGCAAGTTGCAGAAGAGATTGGCGCAACTTATGTGCATCTGGACGTGTCCAAGGAGGCGGACTGGATCTCGGTTGTGGAGTTGATTGCCAGTCAGGGTGAGGGCCTCAACCTCCTGATGAATAACGCCGGCATTGTCATCGGCGGCACCCTCGAAACACAAACAGCCGAAGAATTTCTGCAAACCACCAACATTAATTTATTGGGTGTCTTTCTGGGGTGTAAGATATGTGCGCCATTAATGACGATCTCAGGCGGTGGTGCAATCGTCAACGTGTCGTCGATCTGGGGCATGGTGTCCGACTCGGGTGCGGTGGCGTATTCAGCCTCCAAAGGCGGCGTAAGAACCATGACCAAAGCCATTGCGCTGGACCTTGCTGACAGAGGCACACAAATACGCGCAAATTCGATTCACCCCGGCTTTACAGCGACTCCCATGGTCGAGGACAGTGTTTCTGAAATGGAGCCTGAAGAGGCCGCGCAGTTTGCCGCACGAACCATTGAGCGCGTCCCTTTAGGTCTTGGGGAAGCCGATCAGATCGCCGCTGCCACTGTCTTTTTGTTCTCAAAAGACAGCTCGTTTATGACAGGATCAGAACTCGTAGTCGACGGGGGGTTTACGGCTGCGTAGTAGGCGAATCGGCTCGTTCTCGTCGCCGCGACACTGCCAAGCGACGTGTAACGCCACCTGAGTGCCGGCTACATCCAGCGCTGCCACTTAAAACACAACAACAACGCTAAAATAATGGCGCCACACGAGGCCATTAAATAGTTGAAGGCATGAGGCTCATCCAGCCCTGGGACGCCGCCCACGTTGACGCCCAACAAGCCGGTCAAAAACCCCAGAGGCAGGAACAGCACCGCTACAATCGTAAACACATAGGTTTTACGATTCATATCGTCAGCCAACCTCGCTGCCAGCTCTTCTTGTGCCAGTATCGCACGATCCCGAACTTGATCGAGATCCTCGATGTACCTCATGAGTCGGTCAGCAATATCACGAAGTCTGACTCGGTGATACTCATTCAGCCAGGTTGGCGTCTCTGCGCTGAGTCGCGTTAATGCTTCGCGTTGGGGCGCCATGTAACGACGAAACTGCAGGGCTCGCTTTCGAAGCGCAATAATAGATTGTCTTGTGGACGTAGGGTCACCCTCATCGATAGCGGCTTCTGCACGCGCAACATCGAGCTCAAGATCAACGATGCTGTCTGCCATGTCATCCACGACGTACTCCACCCAATCAACGAGCAGGTCTGGGATGGTATTAGCTCCCTCCCCTTGAAGAAGTTCATCGACCAATCTTTCGGTCGACTGCAATGGGCGAAGACGCGCACTGATCAAACGGCTGCCGTTAGTCCATATTCGGAGTGACACCATGTCTTCAGCCTCGGCGCCCGGGAGTCGGTTAACCCCGCGAAGAGTAAGAACGAGGTTATCGCCACGGCGCAATACCCGGGGGCGCGTTTCGTCGGTTGTCAGCGCACCAGCCGCAATCGGACTTAAACCCCCTTCGGAGAGCAGCCATCGCCGCGTTTCTGGATCATCTGCATCAAAGTGCAACCACGTCGCATCCGCATCGGCGGTGAGCTCAACGGCGCCAGCTGAACCCAGTTGAGTAAGCTTAAGCGCATGAATGAGGCCATGTTTAGATGAAGACGAAGGACTGATCACTGTGCAAGGGTCTCTCACAACCAAGTAGATCGGTTAACATCACTCAATTGTGCTCGCTTATCAACTGGTTTCCGCTAACCTACCCTACCCAAATGTGCTGTGTGCCAATGGCGAATAAAGGCAGCGCATAATCGACCAAATGAGCGTTACCACACATTTTAATGACGCGAGAGCGTTGCAGGCATAACGTTTGAAATACCTTGCGATTATTCTATTAACGTTTTTTACAACATCGGCCTCATACGCGGATTATTCGCGTGACTACATCGACGCAGTGGCTGCAGAACGTGCTGAATCAGGGGATACGGCCATCTCGTACCGCGTCTTTAATCAAGCGGAAGATCACCCGAAACTTTTACTGATCATGGGTTTAGGTGGCGCCGGTTATGCCTGGGGTGATGCCTTCGTAAACGCCTTGGAATCAAAGGGCATCGAAGTGATTGTGATCGATAACCGTGACACCGGTGAATCGGACTTTTTCTCAGCGTGGGGGCAACCCACGCTATGGTGGCAGTTACTCAAATACAAATTGGGATTGTCAGTGGATGCGCCTTACTCACTCGCCGAAATGGCGCAAGACAGTATTGCCGTCTTGGATGCCGCCGGTTATCAACGTGTCCATGTCGCCGGTGCATCGATGGGCGGCATGATCGCGCAGGTCCTAGCGGCTCGATTCCCCGAGCGCGTTGTTAGTCTCACGTCGATCATGTCGACCACGTTTGCACCGCACTTGCCGCCGCCCACTGCCAACGCAGAAGGTAACTTGAGGGACTTGGCGGAAGGCGACGCTGAAACTTCGCGCGAGCAACGCATGCGGGATCGCGGGTTTTATCCCGAATCGATGGAGCGACACCTCATGGCTATTTTTAAGTCAGGCGATCGCACAGAGGAAGTTGGTACCATCACCTCACCGACGCTGGTGATTCATGGATCAGAGGATCCCTTGGTACCACCTGAGCACGGCATCCACACAGCCGAACAAGTCGAAGGGGCTCGCTTCGTGCTAGTCGAGGGTATGGGCCATAACTTGCCGGAGGCGCTCCATCCTCAAATTATCGGTTTAATATCGGGGCACATTGACGCCGCAGAACAGGGTGAGACTTTAAATCACTAAGGTGACGTGTATGCAGAGATCCAACGACCATTCCGTGTGTCAGTCCAGGAGGCGGGCGCCAAAGGTGATCGCAGCCCTCTTAACGGGTCTGACGATACTGTCTTCCTGGGCCACGGCAACCCCTGAAACGCAGGCCATCAACACGCTCATCGATGGCCTCCATCGGGATGCAGACAGGGGTGAATTTCAATCCTATTTTGATCGCTACACACCCACTGCCGTGTTCATGGGCACTGATAAAACCGAGCGCTGGACCATTGACGCGTTTAAACAATACGCGGCACCTGCCTTCGCCGACGGTCACGGATGGTCTTACACCGTAATTGAGCGCAACGTCGAGGGCGACGGTGACACGCGCTGGTTTGATGAAATCTTATTGAACAAAAAACTCGGCCACTGTCGCGGGACCGGTGTCGTTCAACGCATCAATGGCGAGTGGAAACTGGCACATTACTCACTGACCTTGCTCATTCCCAACGACATCGCCGCGGCCGTGGGTGTTAGCACACAAGAGGCTGACGGCCTCATTGAGCCATAAAAAAAGCGCCTCAATGAGGCGCTTTTTACAGGTGAGTAAAGCGTTGAACCAACGCTAGAAGGTCGTATTAATCGCCAATCTCACATTAATCGGCGCACCGACAGACACTTGGTGCGTGCTGTGTCCGTTGGGGAAATACAGCTCATCCGTCGCGTTTTCAACATTGAGCTGAATTACCGTGCTCTCTGACAGGCGATAGCGCGCCGACGCGTCGATTCGGGTGTAACTGGGTAAGATCGCCGAATTGCTGTTGTTAATAAAGCTCTCGCTTTGATGCGTCAGTCCAAGGCCTAAGCTTAAGTCGTCAGAAAGCGTAAATTGGTTCCAGATTGAGAACATCGAATCGGGGAGCTCTCGCGGCGTGAGCCCCGTTCGGCCTTGACGATTGACTTGTTCCCCGTCGAGCGAACTGTAGCCCGCCGACACGCTCCATAACGCGTTGACTCGCCCTTGAAGCTGAAGCTCAAAACCGTCAATTTCCGACTCAATCACATCGAGCGTCGCCGGGTCGTTGTCGGCCACTTGCGGGGAACGCTGCTCTATCTCAAACAAAGCCGCGGTGAAGCTAAGACCCGATGCAAAGTCATATTTAACGCCGACCTCGCGGTTACCAAACGTGTTTGGCGCGAGCTCGTCGTTACTGCCGTTTATGTTGGCAAATTGCTCGCCGCTGCGGGGCAAAAAAGACTCACTGTAGCTGGCGTAAATCGAAATTGCGTCTATGGGCTTATAAACGACTCCAAACCGTGGCGAAACTTCGCTGTCCTTACGCGATCGCGTTTCATCGGCGAGTGCATTGAATACTTTAATGTCAAAACTGTCGTAGCGCAGTCCCACAACCACTTGTAGGTAGTCGGTGAGCGTTAACTCGTCCTGAAGGTATACCGAGGTCACGTCAATCGAGACGTCAGTGTCATCATTGATGTCGCGATCGAAGCTATTCGTGGCGACATTGCCCAGCGCATTCAGCCCAACCCCGCCTTCAAGCCCCAGATTTCGAGTCAACGAGAACGTTTCTTTATCATCGTCGGTGGTGTCCCAAAAGGAATTCCAGCGGTCTTGGTCACTTGATGTGTCGATGAATTCGACGCCCGCCAGAAGCGTGTGCTGCATACCGGCGAATTCAGACTCGCCGACCAAGTTAGCCGATAAAATCGAGTTTTGCCGTTGCGTTGTGTCGACGTAACCGTCGAGCGTCACTTCATCCGGTGTTTGTGCCTGATCGTACGCGGCGGCATAAAAGTTTTGGTAGGGCTTGTCGTAGTCGCCGTAAAACGCCGCGATATTACCTTTGAGCGTATCTGAGAACGAGTGTTGCACTGACGCTCGCCACAGGTGGGCTTTTAGCGCTGTGGTATTTACATCGGGGTCCCCAAATACAATTTTCTCAAAGGCTTTCACAGGGCGACCGTCAGCTCCGGTGGGGATTCCGCGATCAATAAATCGTTGGTGATCAATGTACTCGTATGACAGATCAATCACACTGTCGCCTGACTCAATGTGCAAGGTTGGATTCACACCCACTCGGTCACCGTCGTAAAAGTCACGGTGATTACCAAGCCGCTCAACCATGGCGTTGATTCGCAATGCGACCGAATCACTGATCACCCTATTGTGGTCGATCTGGCCACCCAACTCGCCGAGACTGTCCACACTGAGCTGCGACGTCGTGAAACCTTGGTCGAGTTGCGCTTTTTTCGTAACGCGATTCAGTACGCCACCCGTGCCGCCACGACCAAATAATAGTGCGTTAGGGCCTCTGAGAACCTCGACTTGCGCCAGGTTGTAGAGGGGCCGGTAGTACTGCACGTCGTCGCGCATCCCGTCGATGTAAAAGTCCGCTGTTGAGCGAACGCCCCGGAAAATCACTGCATCTCGATGCCCCTCCCCTTGCGACGTCGTCACACCCGGGAGGTAATTGACCACCTCGCTAATGCTATTAAAGCCTCGCGCACGGATATCCTTGGCGGAGACAATACTCAGACTCTGAGGGACATTTAAGATCGGCGTAGGCGTCTTGAGTGCGTTGATGGTGTCCGAGTAAAGGTACTGCGCAGAAACCACTACCTCTTCGATCGACGCACTGGCCACATCGCGGTCTTTTGTTGAGCCCGTCTGGGCATATGCGGGGTTAAGCACGAGTGCGGAGACGACCAAGGGCATTACTTTTAGCGGGTTCATTGACAATAATCTCTTGTTGATATCGCAAATGATAATGATTCGCATTAGTAATTGCAATGCGCCGCTCTGTTTTTTTTAAATTTCCCCTCTAAGCGAGTGTTTACAACAAAAAATGCGCTAAAAGCAGGGCTGCTTCAAACCAAAACTAGGCTGTAACTGTGACGCAGGAGCCGTCATGCGTGAGCGATATCCGACGTTTTAAGGTGTTATTGACGTGCTAAAACGTAATGTAAAATCGGCGTTTTAAGGCCTCAATCGACCCGAGAAGGAATGCAGAATCGGTAGTCTGTCGTACCACTGGTAATGCAATAACGCACCACACGTGGCCCGTCACCATCATTGCGCACGATACCGGAAAAAGGCGTCAGCCCCGTGTAACGACCAATTTCACCTTTGGAGTCAACACTACCGGCAAATCGATACCCATAGGTCGCCTCAACTCGGGCGACCGGGACGCGTCCCTCAAGGCCGCGATAGCACTTGAGGTCATCAAAAATCACAGACTCAGGGTCGCCCATGCGCGACCTGATGAAGGGCTTTGCAATCGCGAGACATTCAGCCTCTGACATCGATAGGCCAAAGTCGGCTGACTCCACTTCTTGCTCCGTCGGTGCAGACGAACAACCGGAGACAGCAGCGGCTAACACAACGGTGTACACAGGCTTCATTATGACTCCTTGTTACGCTCATCTCTTGCCCTCACAGTAGACTCAGATCTGCCGGCAAACAAGACAAAAATAAAGGCCTCAACCGACCAAGGCGGCACACGATGATCTGGATGTTTAGCGTACTCTGTTCACTTGCCGTTATGGGAATCAGCGGTATCGTCCCTCTTGACGGAACACCTCTAGCGAGCAACGAGCGCCCTGGCTTTCTTCTCCTTTGGACGCGTTACTCTGCGCATCTTGCCTTCTTATTTTTACTCGCGGCCTTTTTAGCGAGCACGGCTCGCAGGCGATGGCGCCATCCGGCAACGCGTGCCCTCATGAGTTATCGACGTCAGCTTGGACTGGGCTTTGCGACAGCCCACATCTTTCACCTTGTCGCGCTGACCTTATTTCTACTGAATCTTGAAGGCTTTTCAGCAATAGCGTCATTAGCCGTTGCCGCATTTGGCTATGCGGTGACCACCGCACTCGCGGTGACCTCGAACAACTGGAGTGTCCGTCGACTGGGCGTCAAACAATGGCGACTGCTTCACACCACCGGCATTAATATTTTAATGCTGTACTTCTTTGTCGCCTTTGGTGCTGCACTCATTCAGAAAGGCGGCACGGTCTATGTCGTCTATGTCTTCGCAATCGTCGGCGCAGTGGTGGCTAAAGTCTCTGCAAGAGAGACTCGCCTGCAGCACGCTACTGAGTGAAATAGATATTTCTGAGGTATAGGGTGCGATCAGGCGCCTTAGCGCGACTCAAAAAAGCAACCACATTTGTAACGTCCGATAGGTCCGCACCACCATCAAGCTCAGAGATTGGCAAGGTAACGGCGCGCCACTCCTCACCCACCAAATTGTCAGTACCCGGGCCAAAACTGACAAAGTTATTGACCTGGTCACCCCGCAAAAAGCTGCCCGTTTGAAACCCAAAACTGAAGTTCACATCGCTGCTGCCGCGAATCTCAAAATGCATATGGCCGTTCTTAAATCGAGACAGATTTTCGCCGACGTCAGCGTCCACCTCCAGACCTGCCCCCCACCAGTCGCCCGCTCGAGTCTCCACGCGAACCTCACCACCCGACAGTAGTTCAATCGCTGTCGTTCCTTCCCACGGCGTCAGCTTCAACGGCGCACTGGGATACGTGTTTCCTGGGTCTTCCGCGGTCAACGTATTATGAACGATGACGAATTGTTGATCGGTGACAGGCTCCCCCACCTGACGAGCGGTATTGACCGTGTCGATTCGTCGAACAGCCATTTGACTCCGAAACGGCGGCACCATGGCAGCGGCCAGTAATTCAGTGCGATCGCCACCATAGCTCTTGCGCAGAGGCGCACCATTTCGAGTCATTCCGTCAAATGCACCAGCATCAAACGCATCCCATAAGGTGTGCTTTACTTCATTACTCAGCGAGACCAGTCCAAAATGGTTTTCAGAGTCCCCCGGGCTGTCCGCTTTTTTCCACTGTTCGTCAAACGCCTCAAAATAAAACAGTGAAATTCCAGCGGCATCGGTCCACTCACGAAGCAGGTCATGGAACACTTTCTGCTTGTACTCGTCGGCAGCTTTGGATCCATTCGCACCGTAGGCCGACTCGTCGTAGCTCGCCCACCCGGTTTCACCAATGTGGACTGGCTTTCGCACACCGACCAGCGCCATATAATCAATGACCGCTTGATACTGCTTCTTGGCGTAATCGATTGTTCGACGCATGCTTGCATCCGTCATCGACTCAAAGCTCAGCGCCTCCTCGTCAGGCTCTACACCCCAAAACGATGGATTATAAAAAGAGTCGTGAAAGGGGTAGGTGTGCACCGAAACGAAGTCAACGGCCTGCATGAGCTGCGTGAGTTCAGGCGTATGGTAGATCGGATTGCCACCCCCCCAGGATTCGTAGTTGTCAGAACTCGTAATCCACACATCTTCGCTCAGTTCGCCCTTGGTCTTCGCGTCCTGTAAGTAGTTCACCCACTTAAGAATAGTTTTCGGATAGACGAAGTAACTGACCGCCCACTGAACCATGGCTTCATTACCCACCGCTATCGCCTTGACGATATGAGGGTACTGATTACTCAATCGAACCGCGGCCTCGATTTCACGCGTGTTATTGGCCACATCGCCTTGCGTATGATCAGGCCCGGTGCCCTCGACCCACGCATTATTACTCGCATCCCAAACAGCTTCTGTCCAAGCGTTTTTTGAGTCTATCCAGGCGCCCAACATAACGTACATTTCAAAATCAGGATCGGCTTGCTTAACGCGGCTTATCGCTGCAAGGAGCCGCTCTACTTGTGGAAATTGCGACGTGTTGTAGGTGCGGAGTAATTTGACACCCATGGCGTCTAAAATTCTCACATCATCCATGAGCTGCTCAACGGTTGGACCGTCGTCACGACTCAATCCTCGGTAGCCACCAAATGACACCGCGTGGTACTGAGGGTCTCCAAAAATATCGGCGGCTGCCGGACTGGTCTTGATCGTCTGCTCGGGACTACAGCCCCACTGAGTGAAGCTGATCAGCACGGCCGTCAAGATTAAAAGGAGTCTCTGTCGCACAGGTCCATCCGAAATTAAAAAAGGAAAAAGAAGTATGAAACCTGGGACCTCGTTGCGCATTAATGAAAATCAGCTTTTATCGTGCTACGCGACCCACTCAACGTGAAGACGGCATTTCAGTATTAAAATTTCGATGTCCAAGGACTGGAAAAGCGCTCGCTGCAAACGTGACCCACAAAAAAAGGGGCTAGGCCCCTTTTTTACCACCACACGACGCCCTAGGCAGAGACAGCCGACATAATCAGTGAAACCGCGATGCAGAGCATGATCAGCCACGTGCCAATGTTGCCAACGTAGCCGAAGGGATTGGGCACCGTAGCGCGCGTTATACCGTAGGCATGAGATACACGTGCGACCACCAGCGTGCCGCCCAAAATACTGATCGTCTGTGCAGTTGCGCCCGTCATTGCCAAGAGGGCAAGACCTATCAACGTGATCGGAACGTACTCAATGTTATTGCCGTGGGCTCGGACCGCTTTGTTGAGCATCACTTCGTCGCCTGAGTCACCTTTAAACCGATGGCGAACCACATTAACCGCCAGCATAAGGGTGAGTAATAGATTAAGACCGACGTATAAGGCGAGGGCGTTAATTTGAGCTGCTTCCATTTTATTTGATCTCCAAAAACCATAGTTATTATTGATGCCAGAGCGTTAATTGTGCCTTTGCCGGCCGCTTCACTGTGCCTTTATTTGAGAGCCCCGTAAACGATGTTTTTCAGCTGCCCTCTGAAATTAAATGTAGATGACGGTATAAGCTGAGTCATAAAGATGACCTGCAGATCCTCCTCGGGATCAACCCAGAACAATGTGGACGCGCGCCCACCCCAGTAAAAGTCACCCGCACCGACAGTGCAGGACGCCACTTCATCCAAGGTAGACGCAAAACCCAAACCGAATCCGACGCCTGCATTGGTGGTTTCAGAAAAAGCACCCAGGGCCATTTCTGCCAAGGACTGCCCTTGCAGTAAGTGATTAGCGGTCATTAACTCGAGCGTTCGCCGACCCAAAATCTGAGTCCCTTGGTAGCGGCCGCCCTGTCTCAACATTTCACAAAATGCCATGTAGTCGGCCGTCGTACCCACGAGACCGCCGCCGCCCGAGAAGAAGTTGCGCTTGTGCCGATAATGGCTCGTCTCGGGGTCGTCCTCGAGTAGGAGTCGCTTATCTGGCTCCCGCACATAACACGCCGAAAATCGATCAAGCTGATCATCGCTGACACGAAAACCAGTGTCACGCATCCCGAGAGGGGCAAAGAGTCGCTCTTGTAGAAACTGCTCAAACGGCTGGCCCGAGATAATCTCGACCAACGCGCCACACACGTCGGTCGCTAATGAGTAACACCACTTCGACCCGGGCTCATACATCAGAGGAACACGCCCTAACTTGTCAGCAAATTCCATCAGAGTCTCGCCATCGCCGCGCGCCACCCCCATATGCTGATAAGCCGCATCAACGGGACTTTCAAGACCGGGCAACAGTCCGCCGTAAGTGAGGCCCGCGGTGTGACTCAAAATGTGTTGCATCGTCGGCGGCGCTTTCGGGCGTCGAGTGACCATGCTGCTGCCCTCTCCCTCCTGCCAGACGACTTGGTTGCGCCAAGAGGGAATGTACCGATGTACTGGATCGCTTAATTGAAAGCGCCCCTCCTCCCACAACATCATTAAGGCCACTGAAGTAATGGGCTTAGACATTGAGTAAATGCGAAAAAGCGTATCGTCTTGCATGGGTTTGTTTCGCTCACGATCCATCAGACCGTAAGACTCAAAATAGGCCGGAATCCCATGACGCGAAACCAGGACTTGGCACCCGGCAATTTTACCGGGCTCAACGTACCGTTCGCTCAAGTGCTCGCCAATTCGCGCAAGCTTTTTTGCCTCAAATCCCGCTGCGCGAGCATCAACCTCTATAGCCACTAACGATTCCTTCCCTAACAAACCGCGCTCATCGTGCAATCAATACGCCATAGTGACGCGGCGCCTGCTGAAGCGCAAACCCACTTCTTTGTGCGTTCTCTACGGGTGTAATAGAGTGAAGAAGCGTCACCACACTAGGAATAATAATGTCCCTCCAATTACTGATGATCGACACTCTTCGTGTTTTCCCAAAATGGTTGTTGCGCGCATTCGCAGGGCCCGCGCCAGTCATTGACGGAAATACACTCGACATGAATATGCACGTCCTCGCGACCCTGTCAGCAAAAGGCAGCACGGGCAGCGCGGCGCAATCACTTGAGGATATTCGCAACAAAGCCGCTGAGTTCACGAGCTTGAATTTGCCAACAGCGCGCGGGGTAACCGCTGAAGACACCTCGTTTGAGCTTCTTGGGAACACCCTATCCGCTCGGATTCATCGCCCGCAAACCGCGTCGGGGACAATACCTGCGATCCTGTTTTTTCACCAAGGCGGCATGGTCATTATGGACCATCTGACCGACAACCACTTTTGCTCACTGTTGGCTCAACGCTGCGGTGCAGCCGTGATCGCACTCGACTATCGGCTCTGCCCCGAAAACCGTTTCCCAGCACCTATCGAAGACGCCAAGGCGCTTTGGTGCTTCGCGCAAGACAATGCCGCGGACTTGGGTATAGATCCTGCGCGGGTCGCCCTTGCGGGTGACAGTGCAGGGGGTCTAATGAGCAGTACGCTAGCACTCATCTTGCGCGACGAGGGGGGCCAACAACCTAAAGCCCTGTGCCTCGCCTACCCCTGGGTTACGACAAACGACCAGGACCAGCACTCCATGACCAGTTGCGCTCACACATTCCCCCTAACCCAAGAGACCATGCATTTTTTCAATGCACACGTCTTTCCCAATGACGAAAACATCGACCACGACTGGGTCAATCCACTGCACGCCGAGACGCTAGAGGGTCTCCCTCCGACCGTGATCGGTACTGCGGGATTTGATCCTATTCGAGACCAAGGAAACGCCTTTGCTGCGCGTTTGGAACAGTCAGGCAATACGGTCATCCATCACTGCTTTACTGAGTTGACCCACAGCTATTTGATGTTTGGACGCGTAAGCAAGAGTGCCGAGGCGGCCTGCGTCAGACTGGCTGACGATCTGGCGCAACTTATGGCCATGGATCAAGAACCTACCACGTGAGGCAAAGCGCCTCCCAGTGGACGTTGCACAGATAGACCCAGTGCGTGGGGGCGCAGTCACTTTTTTGTACACCGCGACTGGGGGCGCTCGATAACCCATGAACCATCGCCTCACAGGTAACCGTTCGTAGTGGTCCGTTAAAAACGGCGATGACCGTCCAGTGAAGTGCGTTCACTTCACTCAATGACGCCGGCAACTAGCCAATGATGCGGCGCGTCAGCCACCGACTAAAGCGCATCGAAAATACGCCACTGAGTCCGTGCCACAGCCTCGACGTCGATCCCAAAACCAGGTGCAGCTTGCGCGTTTGGGTTAACGAAAAAGCCGCCTCAGCAACATCACTGGGCTCCATGGTGATCTTCATATTCTCAGTGTGGCGGGGATCTAATGACTGACCCATTGCCGTATTGATCACAGGCGGTTTGACACAAGTCACAAAAATATCGTCGTCTTGCCACTCGATATTGAGTGCCTGTGTGAGTCCATCGACGTAAAATTTTGTGGCGCTGTAAACCGCGAGCAAGGGTATTCCGTGGATGCTCGATACCGAACACAAATTAATGACCATCGCCCCTGTCGTTGCCTTAAGGAGTGGGAAGGCCGCGTAAGAGACCAGGGTCAAACCCGTCACATTGACATCGACCATCGCACGAATTTGTGCCTCTGAGTGGTTCGTCAACTCGCCAGCCGTCAGCACCCCCGCATTGTTTACCAAAACATCGAGGCGCCCTGCTGTGGCTTCGGAAAAATACGCAAGTGCCGCATCGACGGACGCTTTGTCTCTTACATCGCAGTGTCCTGCAATCGCGTGCGTAAACTCAGACTCGCCCAAGAGCTCGTGGCACCGAGTGTCATTAATATCAAAGAGCCCAACACGATAGCCCGCCTGCGCAAATCGGCGGGCAATGGCCAGTCCGATACCCTGAGCGGCACCCGTCACAAACGCTGTCTTCATTTCACGCTCCTTTTAGGCCAGCACTCGCCTCTCAACGTGAGTTGGCTACACTACAAATGGCTTAAGCACTGGCGAAAAACCGCGCAGTTTGTACTTTCATCTACCCGTGAAAGACTTGATACTGGTTAACGCAGCACACAACGTATAACAACATAAAAGTGGATACTATGGCATGGCCGCGACTGGGCAACTCGATTCCCGCCCGACGACAACCTTTACGCAAACTCATCGGTAGGACAGTTTTAAAGGTGCTGGGCTGGAAGCTCGAAGGTGCGCTTCCCGATGAGCCCAAATTTATTGTCGTTGCTTTGCCTCACAGCTCCAATCTTGATTTCGTGCTTGCACTGTCCGTCATTTGGGGCTGGGGGCTAAAAGTGAACTTCATGGCAAAACACACGCTTTTTAAGTTCCCGCAGGGCCTGTTCTTTAAAAGTGTTGGGGGTATCCCTGTCGACAGGCGCTCTTCGCAAGGCCTGGTGGGCAGACTGACCGAGGAATTTACCCGCCGAAAACAGCTCATTCTTGGAATTGCGCCAGAGGGCTCACGCAATACCGACGGCAGCCTCAAAGAAGGCTTTGCACGTATTGCACAAGCCGCTCGTGTGCCCGTGCTTCCCGCGATTATCAACCACCAACAGCGGACTATCCGGATCGGCGAAGTGATCAAGGAAGTGTCAGATATTGCAGGCGTGATCGCATCGGTGAGAGAGCAAGCGCTCACAGGTGCTCGAAAGGCACCCTTTAAGCTCTGAACTGAACACGCTCAGTACGTTCGTGCTGAGAGGCTTCTCGCGTTACCCTTCTGGTTCTATTTACCTGCATTATTAGTCACTCATAGACGACAAGGAGTGTGGCGTGTGAAAAAGGTCTGCCTCATTATTGGTGCTGGAGCGGGAATCGGTGGAACCGTCGGGGCGAAGTTTGCAGCCCACGGCTATCACGCAGCTTTAGCACGACGAAGTGATACAGCCGGTCTCGACAACTTGGTCGGTGAGATCGTCGCCCGCGGTGACTCAGCCTCAGGGCACCTTCTCAATGCGACCGAAGAAGGCGCGATCGAGAAACTCGTCGAAGAGGTTGAACAGCTGGGCCCGATCGACGTTGTTCTCTTCAATTTAGGCGCCCAAATTGGCAATCGCGCGCTCGAGCAAACGGCACTAAAAACCTTTGAGCTTGGATGGAAAATGGCCTGTTTCGGGCTATTTAGACTGGCGAAAGCCGTCCTCCCTGCCATGGAAGCACGTGGCCGCGGCACTATTTTAGTGACTTCAGCAACCGCTGCCGTTAGAGGCAATGCAGGCCAACACTCACACGCAGCCGCCATGGGAGGTCGACGCATGCTTTGCCAAACACTCAATGCAGAGTACGCACCTAAGGGAATTCATGTGGCGCACATTATCGTTGATGGCGCAGTCGATGCACCGGACACGCTCGGCAAGATGCTCGGTCCCGAAATGTTTGAACAATTGAGGGACGCCCGAGGTAAAGAAAAAGACGGCTTGCTGTTGCCCGCAGAAATAGCCGAGACCTATTACCACATTGCGCATCAACACCGTTCCGCATGGACCCATGAACTCGACCTTAGGGCCTACTCAGATTTGGCATGGTGGAATAACGCGCCTTGACCTACTATCAGGGGTCGATAACGCGCTAAGGAGCCCAGATATGACACTTTTCGTGACGCCCTCAGGGCGCGCCTGCGGTGCTCGCATCGAAGGTGTTGATCTCACGAGCGAACTCAGCAGTGACCAAGTTGCTGAGCTGCGTGCAATATGGCTCGAGCACAAGGTTGTCGCTTTTCCTAATCAGCGACTCAGTCCACATGACCTAGAGCGGGTGGCTCAATACTTCGGTCCCATCGGCGAAGACCCCTTTTTCGGCCACATTGAGGGTTTCCCCAATATTTGCGCGATTCAGCGCGATGCTGACGAGAAGACGCCCATATTTGCCGAAATATTTCATACCGACTGGAGCTTTATGCCCGTGCCACCGGCAGGTACGGCACTGTTTAGCATCACGATTCCACCGCATGGCGGCGACACCTTGTTTGCCGATCAAGTAAAGGCCTACGAGGACATGCCTGAAGGCCTGAGAGCAAAGGTTGACGGGGTAACGGCGGTGCACTCAGCAGCGCTCGGCTACGCACCCGATGGGGCTTATGGTGAAAGCGACCAGGAATTGGGTCGAAGCATGCAGATCAAACCCAGTGAAAAAGCCCGAGAGACTTACCCGC
>Ga0209138_1001860_pt1 | contig 17122 bp, 12 predicted proteins | sample SaaInl3SG_22_DNA_FD_184645 | JGI IMG/M metagenome (GOLD analysis project Ga0209138, IMG submission 184645) | Marine microbial communities from expanding oxygen minimum zones in the Saanich Inlet - ESP_153SG_22_DNA (SPAdes) (version 2) | ecosystem: Environmental > Aquatic > Marine > Intertidal...
TGCGGTCTTTTATTTATCGGTGACAAAAGCTTTGTCGGTGAGCTGTCGATTCTCGACGACATTCCGAGCTCTGCCACAGTGATTGCAGCACAACCCTCTTGGGTACTTCGCATTCCACGACAGGTGGCTCGAACCCTGATTGAAACCAATCCGCAATTTTCCAGTCAAATCATGCGACGCTTAGCGCAAGCGCTTCGCTCCACCAATGAGAAAGTTATGATGCTGAGCGCCAAAAGCCAATGGCGCGTCTATTACTTCTTGCGCTCTCTAGGCGCCCGGCAAGGCACCCAGATTATTGGCAAGCTGCCGACACACCAAACCATTGCATCGATGATCAACCTCTCTCGAGAGACGGTGACCCGGAATTTAAAGCAACTGCAACAGATTGGGTTGATTCAATTGGCGGTCTTAAACAGCGAAAAGGTCTTTATTATTGAAGCGGAGCAGAGAGTACAACTCGAAAATCAATCCCCTGCCAACTGTTGATCGACACGTCATGCTCCTTGTTGTTGTAAGCAACGATCAAGTCAACTCGCTGATCGATCGAACCCACCAAGGGGAGGGCAAGACTCATGCGTTGCCACACATACCGATCGCGTACACCCGGGAAAAAAATCGGGTCGTACACCGATTGATCACGCGCGTATTCAACACTGTACTGAACACCCAGTTGATCGAGCTCCCAGCTCGCGCCCATTTGCAGTCCCACGCGCGCGTTGGAGGCACCTCCCAAACCGTCCGAGGCTGAGTGAAACACCTGACTGGACCAACGCACAGGCGCATCAGAGGGTAGATCCCACACCCCGCGAACACCACCCGAGAGCTTGTGCTCCTCATCATCGATTTGCGCACCCCAAAAGACGGAGTCTTGACTGCCTCGATAGGCCAGGCCAACGCGTGTCCCAAAGCGTTCAAACCCATAGACCGCAACACTGTGTTGTTCTGAGGCCAGCTCGAGCGAGCCGAGCGTCATCGAAGCCACATCATGATCGGTATATTGCAGATGTTCGAGGGCGCCACGCATCGTCAGACCCTCGCCCACAGACCAGGCAGTCATCACCTTGCCACCTAAATAAGCGCTGCGTGTCGCGCGTGAATCGGCATTGACGGCCAAGACCAGTTTTTCACCGTTGGCTAACTGCAAATCCAATTGCGATAACGAGGTCCCCTGGCTTGCATTGGTATCCACACCCCCCGTGAGCTGATATAAGCCAACCAAGCTGTCGCTCCAGTCGGGGTTCAATAACGATGCAATGCGTGCCTCAAGTGTCGCAAGCTCGGCCTTGGAGGCGGCCGCAAAGTCCGGAAAGGTGGTGCGTAAATACTCCAAGTACAGCTGTGCGGTTTCACCGTCTTCGAGGTCGGCATAGCTGCGAGCGAGCTTGAGCAATACGCTCGGAGACTCGCCCTCCTCGATCAGCTGCGTCTCAAGCGCTTGCACATCGGTCATTGCCCAGATCGGCATCGCCGTCGAGCTTAAGCAGACTGCAAACAGAAGACTTCGATACACGCCTCTTTCCCTTTTACTGTGACCGTTCCAAGTGATTGCGTCGCCTGCTCACAGCCTCGAGCAGTCGCCTCACCCAACAAAATAGAGCAGCCCAACACACGTGTTTGGCTCTCCAACCGTGCGGCAATATTGACACTATCACCCAACACTGAATAGGCGTGGCGAAAATCCGATCCCATATTGCCGACGGTGGCTTCACCAGTATTGATGCCAATGCCCACCTCGAGCCCATAGGGTAAGCGCCGCATCGCGGCCTGCATCGCGAGTGCACACTCCACGGCACGGGTTTCTTGGGCACTGTCAGGCAAGGGCGCGCCCCAAAACGCCATCACCGCATCTCCCATGTATTTATCCACTGTCCCACCATGCGCAAGAATCGCTTCGGTTAAGGCATTGAGAACATCTCGCACTGTCTGCGTCAAGACCTCAGGATCTGAGTGTTCAGCCAACCGTGTAAAGCCAATTAAATCAGCGAACAACACAGTCACTTGCGCACGCTCACCCCGATCAAATCGCTCGATATCACCAGACAACAAGGTCTCCAAAACCCGTGATGGCACGTACGACTGGAACATATCCCGGACTCGCTGGGCGGTCTCGCGCTGCAGGGCATACAACCGGTAGGCGAACAAAGTCGCACCGATCACCAAGACCATGACCAACGGCGTGGGATCCCACAGGCGGGCGTTCCAATACAGATCCAATCCATTGACAACCAAGACCAGTCCAGCCACACCTAATAGGCCGATCAACCAGCGCACTCGGGTCAGTGTTAAAAAGACCCACACCAACCCCATAGCCGCCAACCAGGCCAGAATCAGTGTGACCGTGGATCCAACGACAGACTCCTGCCACACCTGATCTGACAGCCACGCCTCAGTCACCAACGCCTGAAGCGTCACACCCGGGACCACATAGCCCATCGGCGTCACGACCCGATCGGCTAAGCCTGACGCAGATGAGCCAATCAGCAGCACTTGGCCTGTCAGTAATTCCTGTGGAGCCGAACCATCCAACACAGCAATCGCTGAGACCGTATTCACACCACGGGGATCAAACACATAGGGAATGGGATGTCTTCGGGTCTCAGAGAGACTGGAGTCCCCGTCCTGACTCAGTCGCCTCACGATTTGTGACGGCAAACTGTCAATCACTCGGCCATCGGCATGGATCGCTCCAGGCAACCACCGAACCACACCATCGCGGCTGTCTGAGATATTGACATGACCAACCCGCGCGGCATCTAAAGAATCTGCCAATTCAGGGAATAGTCCAACCCAGCCATTGGCAGACATCAGGTGATCAGTCGATGCATTCAGTCTCGCCCTCTGATCATCAGACCTACTTGGCAGCTCACCCGAACGTTGATCGGACTCAAAATCAAAGGCCGTGACCACCAAAAAGAGGGGGTCACTCAACACCTGAAGCAGTTCTTGATCGGCGTCACCACTGGCATCAGGGAAAAATAAATCCACTGCAATCAATGCCGGATCGCTGAGACTTAAAAGTGACAACAGCGCCGCCAATTCCACACGACTCCAAGGCCAACGACCCACCGCCGCCAAACTGCGATCATCAATGTCGATGACCGTCACACGAGGCTCAGACACAGGCGTCGAGATCACCGCCTGTACCTTGATGTCATACCAGGCTCGAGACACCACACCGGTATCGAGGAGCAATGCAGCGGCACACAACAGTGCCAAGATCACTCTAGTTTTGAGACCAGCCACTGGCACCTACAAATCGATTGTTTTGATCGACAGATTGTTCAAACAAGAGGCCTGCACCCGCACCACCAGATGTGATGCCGCCATTGACTTTGTAGTCATTGGATAACGCGCGCAGAAACCCATCTGCAGACAGTTCGCCTTGGACACTGATCTGATCGCTCGCAGACGCACTAGCGAGACCGCTGTCAAACTGAAATTGGCCGGTCGCAAAATCGATTGTGAGATTGGCGTCTTGCATCGACGCCTGCTCAAGTCGCGAACCATTGACTAAATAGGCCTCATAACGATCTAAGCTGTAGTCAATGGTCCCATCACGGGGCGACTCGGCAACTTGTGGCTTTAAGAACAAACCAAACAACGAGTTGGCAGAGACAATCCGCCAGTCATCAGCAAGAAAGGGTGCCGTGGGCTTAAACAGATCACCCAAGATTTGCTGATAGTTACTCCAATGTGACCAACCGATCTCATCCTCGCCAAAATCTGTCTTGCGTGTCACATCAACCGATTTATCAAGCCTCAAGGTGGTTAACTCAAAGTCTGCATCCAACTCAACGGTGGGCGCTTCGAGGATCTGTTGGCGTTGGCGATTGCCTGCGTCCTGTTGCAACAGCGAAATCTCAATCACATGTGAGTCACCGGCAAACAACTCAACCAGCTTCGAAGACTGACAAACGCCAACATCTTCAGCGACACACTCCTCATCTAAGGGCGCAATGGCAACGCCACCGGATTGCACAAACACCCGTGTTTTTTGATCATCAGAAAAGACCGTATAGTCCGTGCCCCGAATCCCGATTGCAGAAATCGGCGTGTTCATCCGGTAGGCATCTTTATTGGTACGGCCGGCTTCCCCTGTGACCGACCGGACCGTCCCTGCCTCCAGCGTGAAGCGAACCCGGTTATCGTCAGGACGATCGGGAAAGTAGGCATACTCATCGACTCGGAGTCTTGAGTTGGGCCGCACACTGACCAGTGCGCCATCGACGAAGCGAATGTGGACATGTCCATTCGCACCGGTCGCGACGACATCACCGACGAAAATCGTTTCTCCACTAGACACAGAGGACTCGCCCAACGCAAAGGCCACCACGCCAGCCTCTGCATTGGCGAACACACTCAGCGAATACGTCAGTCCAAATACATAGATAAACACGCGCACAAGGCGACCCCTGACATGAAAACCCAAACGCTCATCCATTAATTGATCAATCACCCATTCTCTCCGACCGCCGGGCCGCATCGACCATCTCTAACAGCATCTCCACTTTGAGTGCACGCGGCACTGTACCGATCAATGCATGCAAGTGAGTCGTATCTCCGGCAAGCCTCGGAATCTCCGCGCCACGATGCAACGCCCCATTCGATGTCACCTGCACAGAGGCGTCGACATGTCTCACTAACGCGGCCACTAAGTCCTCAAGCGATTGTGCCACTCCAGAACACACATTACACAGCCCGCGAAGCGGTGCGGATGTGTTTATGCACGAAACATATACTTTGACAACATCGTCAAGCCAAGTAAAGTCGCGCGCCAACGCCAGATTACCAAGCTCCAGCACCGATGCACCTCGACCCAGATGGATTGCGATCTTGCCAAACAAAAAAGCCTCCGATTGACCCGGTCCTGTGTAATTAAAGGGTCGCACAATAAGGATGGGCAAATCTGGATAGGCATGCGCCAGTTGCTCCATGGCAAATTTACTCAAGGCGTAATGACCCACGGGTTGCGCAATTGCAGCTTCCGAGAGGATGGCATGAGACTGAGCTGCCGCCCCATAGACAGTCGCTGAACTGGCGAGAATCACTTGGTGTACATCCGAGAGTGACTGCGCTGCAGCCAAGACATGTGACGTTCCAACCACGTTGACCCTGTAAAAATCTTCAACGGGCTGATGCTGAGGCTGACTGATCGCCGCCAAGTGGATTAGGGCGTTTGGATCAAACGCACCGATTTCTTGGCCAACCGCCTCACCATCCCGACAATCTGCCTTGGAGGCACACACCACATGCCCACTAGCCTCCAATGCACGCACTAGGGGACGCCCCGTAAATCCGCCTGCACCTGAGACCCAAATGCGCATCAGGTATCCGTCATATCATTGGCCAAATCAGACTCGACCATCAATTGACAGAGTGTCTCAACATCCATGGTTGGCGACCAATCAAGTGCCTGCTTCGCCTTTTCATAATCACCCATCAATAGGTCGACTTCAGCCGGTCTAAAAAATTCAGGATTGACTCGCACCCGCACCTCACCGGATGACCGATCACGGCCAACCTCGTCGACGCCTACTCCCTCAAACACCAGATCAATCCCGGCCGCTTTAAAGGCCCAGGTCGCGAACTGCCGGACTGTATGCGTGACATGGGTCGCCAACACAAAGGTGTCTGGCTGATCGGCTTGCAACATCCGATACATCCCGTCCACATAGTCTCCCGCAAAACCCCAGTCACGCTTCGCATCTAAGTTACCCAGTTCAAGCACCTGCTGCCGCCCCATGGCGATCTGTGCGGCGGCACGACTGATCTTTCGGGTTACAAATTCGCGGCCTCTCAGTGGCGATTCATGGTTGAACAAAATACCGCTGGTGGCGAACAATCCATAGGACTCTCTGTAGTTCACAGTCATCCAATGCGCATAGAGCTTTGCCACACCATAAGGACTTCGTGGATAAAAGGGGGTGGTTTCAGATTGTGGAACGGCCTGCACCAGGCCAAACATTTCTGAGGTACTCGCCTGATAAAAACGAATCTCTGGATTCACAATTCGAATGGCCTCAAGCAAATGCAGACAGCCCAATCCCGAGGCCTGCGTGGTCAGTTCCGGCTGATCAAACGAGACGCCGACGAAGCTTTGCGCGGCCAAGTTATAAACCTCGTCCGGTTGACACGCTTTCAGTAGCCGAATTGCACCGGAAGCATCCATCAAATCAAAGGGAACTAAGGTAAGGTTGGGATGCTCAAGGATGCCAAGCGTGCGCAGGCGCCATAAATTCAGACTGGCACTGCGTCGATGTGCACCGAACACCTGATAACCATGCTCGATCAAAAGTTTCGCCAAGTAGGCCCCGTCTTGTCCCGTCACCCCTGTGACAAATGCCGTCTTATTCATTCATAACCCTTACGTCTTTGACGAACCAATGCCGTCAACATCCCATAGTAGCGTTTTGCCAGTACGCCATAATTATGTGTGGCAAGCCAATCGCGCACCTGATCCAACTGACTCTGAATCTCGGAGTCTTGCGCTTCAATGCGCTCGATATAGTCTTGTAACTGCTCAGCCATGGCATCGACCCGATCCGATGTAAAGCGCGCTACTCGACCCGCAAACTCATCAAAAATCGGCAAGTCCGAGGTCATCACGGGTTTCTCACAGGCCAACCCAAACCGCACGGCACCGCTCGCGCCCTGCTCCGTGGTGCGATACGGGAATACCAATACGTCGGCCTCTGAAAGCGCATCCAAGGCCACATCGTCCTCCAAAAACTCTGTCACCAAGGTAACATGCGCATCCATTTGAAGGCTTCGAATCGCTTTACGCGCCGCTTCGATCGCCTGCCGTGAAATCGGCGAAGGATACTCGGCATTCAGAAGTAAGAGATGCACATCAAGACCGGCTTGACGCAACCGATGTACCACTGAAACGAGCTCAATTAGCCCCTTGTGCGGCAAGAAAAATCCATAGGATGCCACCACAGTTCGACCGAGACTGCGATGCTCAGCGATCTTGGCGCGCCACTCTGGGATGTCTTCACTCACTGAAGATCCGGTCGGTGGCAACCGAACCCCGAGTGGGAATAGAGACACATTCTCAACAAGCCCCACATCCTTCAGGTCATTGAGTGCATTGACAGAATGCACCAACACCCGGTCACATTGCGACAAGGCCTCCACCAGCCCTGACAAATGACGCTCTGGACTGTAGCGAGGTGGCTCAGATTCATGCAGCTCCATCACAATGACGCAACCCAATTGATCCAGGCCATTCACCAGCTCAATCAAGGCCGCATACTCATAAAACGGATACACAAACTGGATGACCATGGACTGTAGACGATAGTGTTGCACCGCATCCAACACGTCATAAAACCCAAACTCATCCCAGGACGGAAAGACGGTCATGGATCGGATATCCCGATGATCCATTGCCACCGGCACACCCACATCCTTTCTCGAGAAGATCACTGGCGACGGCGCATCCATTTCACGAATCAGCATTTCAGTGGTTGTTGCAATGCCACAACGCTCACCAAAGGTGGTGATCCAACCCACACGAGGTCGACACGACTGACTGACTTGAACCAGGCGCAATAACCGCTGGTGTCGCTCCATCACCTGTGACCAGCGAGCATCTTGTTCAATCCGACTCACTAGTGCGTCCGCGCGTTGTCGTCTTGACGTCTCCGGCGTTTCAAACGCCTCCTTTAACAGCTCAACCAAGTGCGCCACCGAGGGCTCAGCCCAGGCTGAGTCGTGCACCGGCAAATGACTGGTGGCTGATACAAAACAGTAATCTAATAACCAGGCATTTGTTTCTTGACAGAGATCCAAGTGGCCGCCCCACCCAGTCACAATCGAAGGAACTCCGTGCCCCGCTGCCTCAAAAATCGGCAATCCAAAGCCCTCGGCTCGACTGGGCGCAACCAGTACATCGGCGTTTTGATAGAGCGCTTGCATGCCATCATCTGAGAGTGATTCGGATTGGATTTCGATGGTAGGGCATTCTGAGTATCGCTCTCTTAAGCCCTTGATTTGTCTCTCCACATCATTGTGTGGGTTGGCAAAGGTTTTAATCTTCAACACCACAGCATCGTTCTTGGTAAATGCCTGTGCGTAGGCTTCCAACAGCACATCGACACCCTTTCTCGGGAAACAAGACGAGACGTGCAGGAAGACAAATCGATCCTCGGTCCGCGCTCTAGGTTCTCTGTCTGGTCGCGCACGGACGCCACAGCCTGAGACACACATTGGCACGTCTACACCGTGATCAATGAGAATCTTCATCACATGCGAGGAGAGGCAGCTTAGCCCGTCAAGCGATTGACTAAAATCAAACGCCCAGGGCATCGGAAAACCGGATTCCTCCCAAGCGTAGTGATGCAGAACATGCACGCCATCTTGGGGATAGTCCGTCACTTTCGGTGGATAGAGATTCCGAGAGTAGACCGTCACGTCGGATCGATCCGACTGAGACACCAAGGATTGCAAAGCCGGCCAGTCGGCTAGGGCCTCAGGATCCATGTCTTGATGACAAACCCCATCATGATGTCGCAAACGCACCGTTTGGTCGGAAGCAAGCAGCGCCATGGCAGATTCTCGATTCAACTGCGCCAAGCTGTAATCACCTGCCCAGTGGCCTTCCAAGCACCAAGTTAAGGACTTCGCGTCGGCCAGCTGTCGCCCTGTTTGCAGCGCGCGCAGCTGTTTTTCAAAATCGGCCATCAGGATAGCAAGCGACCGAGCCCCAGTCTCATCAAGGCATTGACAGACAGCTGATGCCTCTGAGGATGCAAGCCATGTTTCATACACAGACGCCAGATCCAGCAAGTACCAGGGAGTGGACTCCTGAGGCATTGGCTTAAGGGCGTTGAGCAGTCGACTGACCACGCGCTCCCAAGTCATGGTTTGCGCATGACGATACTCAGCTTCCCACAGCGTCGTTCGCATGTCGGCATTTCGAAGCAAAGCCGCTAAATGCTCAGCCCATGCTACAGGATCATCTGGGTCAACCAAGCCATCTTTTATGCCCACGACTTCGGGCAACGAAGAGCGATTGACTGCAAGCGTTGGGCAACCACACAGAATAGCCTCCAATGCTGGCAGTCCAAATCCTTCGTATACCGATGGAAATACAAAGAGTGTGGCGCCCTGGTACAAACGGATGAGGTCTTGATCTTCAACAAAATCCGTCAATATCACTTGATCGGTCAGGCCTAAGTCCTGAACCAGAGTCTCTAACCCCCTTCGATCACGGTCCCCGACACGGCCTACCAGATACAGCGGATAGTTGACGCGCAACGCAACTGGCAGCTTTGCGTAAACCTTGAGAAGTCCCGGCACATTTTTTCGGTAATCAAACCCGCTAGGTGCACAAAGAATATAGTGCGCAGGCATCGTGTCAGATCGAAACGCATCATCCGACGCCGATTCAGATGCAACATGGAACCGCTCCGGATTAACGCCGGTACCAATGGCGACCGAGCGGTCTTTGAGATGCGGAAACCGAGTATCCAAATCCTCTTTGGAGAACGCACTGATTGAGGCGATGCAATCAAAGTGATCAAAGGATTTGAGACTTTCTCGGTAGAAATGTGCATAACGCTGGCTTTTCAAATAGTGATCAGCAAATACCAAAGGCACTAAATCATAATGAATCAATGCAAGCTGCGTCGCGCTCAGACGCTTCATGGCACAAGCTAACCAGCTTGCGTGGTCATCAAACAAATGTGGAATCATCAACCAATCCAAACCCAGCGCATCAATCGCTAAAGCAGTGGCATGGTGGATTGATTCATGTGCGCCTGCATCCAGTGGCAATCCAAACATGGCTGTCTGTGAGCCATCCAGCACATCCGTCAGATGCGCATACGGGAGCGCTTTGTCATACAGTAAGACCAACTCGAGACCAGGTCGCTTCGACAGCGCCTCAGTCAAATCAGCCACATAGCGCCCAATGCCGGCATAACGTGTCTGTGTCTGACACGGACGAATATACATCCCCAAACGCATCAATCAGAGGACCTTTGGATCAACTGAAACAAATGCCGCTCTCGGGTACTGGTCAATTGCCGCGCCTCTGCGCGCCAAGCCACCCCGTCGATCCCAATGTGCCCGACCCGTGAGCGCTCGGTGGCTAATATACGACCGACAAAGCGTGACATCATCGGGACACAGTTCAGGCACTTCACGGCCAACCGCTTCAAACGCGGTCTCCGTACAACCACTGCAGCAAGGTAGGCAAAGGGCTGCCGGATGAGGCCTTTGATTCGGTCGTTGAGACGTTGTCCGATGCGCTCTTGGATCGAAATCAGTTGCCCGCGCCACTCTGCCAACTGCCAGCCAATCGATCGCCGTCTTGAGTGCCACAGTGCTTCAACAAGATGATTGATCTGCGCTTGCAGATGATCCACCTGCTCACGCAGATGATCCACCTGCTTACCCAGTCGTTGGTTTTCTGATGCCAACCAATGATCGGTCGACTTCAGATCTTGGTGCAACTGATCGACAACTGCATAAAATCTGGGGTTTGATGGCCCAAGGTCTCCCTCGAGCCAAACATCCATCTCGGCAAATGCAGCGTCTTTTGACGCGATGCATGCATAGTCCGGCGAGTAATTCAAAAACGTCTCCATGTGCTCACCAAGCAGCGCGTCTGGTGAATACAAACGCGGGCTATGCATCCGAAGGATCTCAGCCACCGGGAATCCAGCCCAGGCAGCAGTGAACTGGACGAATTCGGGCGACAGAGGCTTGTGGTGGGTGGGATCAAGATAGAACAAATCCGTGCCAACACGGATATTCTCGGGGTTTGGCGTTTCAAACACCAACACACCGCGCGGACTCAATACCCGAAACGCCTCGGAAAAGAGCTCAATCATGTACTCGATGGGCAGATGTTCGATCACATGAAAGGCGCTCAACAGATCCACAGAGTCATCTGCCTTTGCTTTCAGGTAGCGCAACAAATCATCCTCGACAACGTCAACCCCGGATCGTTTCGCTTCCGCGCACATCTCGGGATTACTCTCGACACCCTGGACCGTCCAATGACGCGCTTTTAGTCTCGCCAGCCATTCTCCGCGCCCGCACCCCAAATCAACCGCTGTGCGACTCGGACTGGTTTCAAAACGCTCAAGCAAGGGGTCATACACAGAGAATTTCCGATCCATGGTGTCAGCATCACCACGAAATCGATCTTCAAGGGCTTTGTAAAAGGCGGGGTCTAAATTCATGTATCATCCACTGTCAGTGTCGCGGCCACAGGCACATGCGACACCCCAATAGAATACGGCAATGCCGCGGGGCGATACAGCTCAAACACCAAGGCACGGTCAATCCAGTGAAAATTTTCTGTGAGGTGCGTTTGATCCGGTGTTAAGGCAAGCGTCAGTGCGTAGCTCCCGAGGCCAAAATTTAAAGGCATCTCAAAACGGCACTGACACTGGGTACCACGCACCAGCTGACCAGACGGTTCGCTCAAATAATGCGTATTGGTGCCAAATACTTGCTGGCCGTTGCGGTCTGTGAGCAAAAACCCAACAACACAGCGCTCAAGATCGCGTTGAATCTGCAATGACACGATTAATGCAACCGCCTCGCCAATCCAAAACCCAGACCCATCCTCCGGGCGCGCTCGGGTGCTATCGATCGGCACCAGCGCATAGTCTGTGATTTCAGCGGCCCGCGTTCCTGACTCAATCACACCACTGGCTGAATTGATCACTGCGCGGGATGCAGCATTGGAGGCGGCATCGGCTGAGAGGAGTGCGTTATACAAACTCAGTACTTCAGCTGTTTCACCGTCGGCGGCCAACTGCCCCTGATCTAACAAAATCGCCCGGTCACAGAGTGCTTGCAGCGCAGCTGTATCATGCGACACAAATAAAAGCGTCGTGCCTGCTCGTTTCAGCTCACGGATGTGATCCGCACACTTGTGTTGGAAATAGGCATCACCAACCGAGAGCGCTTCATCAACAATCAGAATCTCGGGCCGAATGCTGGTGGCGATTGAAAAGGCCAATCGCATCGTCATGCCGCTCGATAACACTCGGACCGGCTCATCAAAATACGCCCCCAATTCTGAAAATTCAGCGATCCACGGAATCAACACCTCAATTTGATCGGCTGCCACGCCATACATGGCCAGACTCAAGCGCGCGTTGTCGCGCGCGGTGAGCTGCTCATTCAGCCCCATACCAAGCTCTAATATCGCTGACAGATGGCCATGCACAGCAACCGTTCCGGATGAGGGAGCCAGCGTCCCAACTAAGAGCTTTAACAGCGTGCTTTTACCGGCTCCATTGACACCCACGATGCCAACCGATTCACCCGAGTGGATTGAAAAAGAGATCTCTCTCAGCACTCGATGCCCGGCATGCGCTCGCGCTCTGCCAAACATCCAGCGACTGACGCGCTGCCAGAGTGGATCGTTAAAGAACGTCTTTGAGACTGAGGACACCTCAATGACAGGTTTCATAAAGCATCCATGACTTCAGAAATCGCCCGTCGATAGAGCACCCAAAAGCCAAGCCATAACAGGAGAGACACAAGACCATACAATGCAAACACAGTTACATTGGGTGCAACGCCATAGGCGACACTGTCTTGAAACAGCTGCACCATTGGCACTAACGGATGATGGTCAACAATCCACTGAAAGGACGCAGGCACCATCTCGCGCGTATACACAATGGGTGTCATCCAAAAAGCTAACTGCAAGACGACCGGTAAGATATGCCCAACATCCCGTGCAAACACATGAATCAAAGCTGCCAATGCACCAAGGGCACCGGCGAGCGCCGTTGTCACCAGCAAAAACAGTGGAACCGCCAACACCCAGATGGTGAGCTCAACGCCAAGTGCCGTCATCAAGCCCACTGTCACAAGCCAGAGAATCAGCGCATTCATGTAGGCAGAGCCCATCACGATGAACAACACAGCAAATTTAGGAACTGCCATTTTTTTAAGGACATTGCCGAATTCCACAAAAACCTGAGTCATGCGAGTCAACACGTCAGTGAACACAGTCCAGGCCAAGATACCGGAGACCAAGTACACCGGATAGGCATATGCGTGCTCGATGCCTGGTAACTTGGCTGCCAAGATGACCGAGAGAACCAGCGTATAAATTGCCACCATCGCGAGCGGACTTAGAATCATCCATGCACCGCCAAGGATACTGTTGGCAAAACGTGCCTTAAACTCCGACACGATTGCAGAGATGACGTAGTGGCGGTATGCCCACAATCGCTTGAGCTCAAACACCAAGGTCATCGGATCATGCTCTGATAGACAGCGTAAAGTGCGCCTGCGTATCGTGTGCCCTGAAATTCTGACTCAAAGCGTCGAAACGCCGCTGCCCCGAATGTTTCAACCAGCGCCTCCGATGTCCACAGGCGCTGCATTGCACTTGCCAATGCGTCTGCATCACCAGGATCCACCACAATGCCAGTCTGCTGATCGACCACCAACCAGTCGGTGGCGGTTCCAAGTCGCGTGCAAATGGCTGGTTTGCTCGCTCGCATACTTTCTAATAGCACCAAACCAAAGGCTTCAGCACGGGATGTCGATGGCAGAACAAGACCTAACATGTGTTGCAATAACCATGCACGCTGCGCATCTGAGACCTGCCCGAGCCAATATACCGGATCTGGAGATGGTTCGAGTAAATGTCGCTGCTCCCCATCACCGGCGATCACAATCGGTAACTTGGATTTTCTGGCCGCCTCAATCAAAACCTCGATACCTTTGTACCAACGGAGCGATCCAAGAAACAAAAAGAAACGTTCTGGGATGTCTTCTGGAGGCGCCTCAGGTCGTTGGTCTGTAGCCGGTAACCCAAATGGGATCACTTCACAGGTTCCGTTGAGTTTTGACAACATGGGCGACGTCGCTCGATAGTGGTCCGAAGTCGCGATCACGCGCTGAATACGATGTAACCACCAGGCTTGAATCGGCCGATACAACCGCCCCAAACCCCGATGACCATCGATGTCTGCATGATACGTACACAGTACCGGAACGGTCGCCAATAAGGAGGTCAACTCACCTAAGGGAAACGGCGAATGCACGTGCACGATATCGGCACTCAGCACCAACCGCCTGAACACCACAAACCAACGCAGTGATAATGGAAAATACTTCAATGACCCAGACGGTTTCACGCGCCAGACACGAACTCGCTCAACATGACTGCGCATGGCCTGACCGTGCACCCCGAGACATAAGACGGAGTGGCTCACTTCAGCTTGTGATGCAGCTGCAATGGCAATGCTTTGTTCTATCCCACCGGTGACTGCATCCGGGAATTCACGGGTCAGGTGCAGAACCGACAATCGCCCCACTGCGATTAACCCTGATACTGAGCGGCTACCGCATCAACTTGAGACAGATCACTGGGTTGAAATTGGCCACTGAGTACGCGCACCGTGACCCAGCCTAAGAGCCCGTTGAGAATCACCTGATCGCGTGAAATTTTTGCATTGGCCAGATTATCAAGAGCATCGAGCAGTTCAGACTGAGAAACAGCCCCGCGCTCATATGCTTGTTCGAGCACATTCACAGATTCGAGTTGGCCTCGCACATTTTCAGCTTCTGTGGTCGCAGCGCTCCGCGCATTGGCAAACCGCGCAATGGCCTCATCCAAGGAGCGCACCAAAAAACGCTTGGTCGCCTCACGATCGGTTTCAAGCTGGCCAACACGCGCTGCCTGCTCTGCCTGCTCGGCACCCAATGCGCCTCCCCGATACAAGGGGACTGTGAGCGTCAATGCAAACACCGTTGTGTTGGTGTCACTGATCTGACGATTGTTTGAGCCGATGTTACTTTCTTCATAGCTCGCGCTGAGCCCAAGCCGGGGTAACCGTCGGCGCTCAATGGCTCGAAGCCCAAATTGCTCAGCTTCAATTTGTTTCTCCAGGGCAGCCACCTCAGGATGATTGTTGAGCATCGAACCCAGTAACGTTGAACGGTCCAACACATCAGGCCAATCCACTCGGACCGCCTGAGGCGACACGGCCCCATCAACCTTGATCTCTGGATCTATCTCCAGTAACGCTGCACGAGCCGTGTCAACGGCACTCTTTGCATCGGAGTATTCGGCGCGACGTTCCGCCAGCCGGCTTTGGACGCGCAATAGATCTAACCGGCTCAATTGCCCTAAACGGTTCATCTCAATCGCTTGGGACCGCCGCTTTTCTAAACTCTCAACCAACTCATCAATTGCATTCAACCGCGATTGCGCCCGGATCACATTGACGTATCGTTCGGTTAACTGCAGAGCAAGCCGCTCTTTCACGTTCTCAAGCGACATCGCCAAACTGTTGACCAAGGTTTGTTCACGCTTCAAATTCTCCCAGCGCTCAAGATCGACAATCGCCTGAGATGCCGTAGCCCGATGCGTTTGTCCATTAAAACTGGACTCAGAAGCAAGCGTCTCCTGCTCGACGCGATTTTCTGTTGCTGACAGCTCAAATTGAGGCTTTAAAACACTGGCAGCAATATCCACACGCGCTGACTGCCGCGCAATCTCAAATTCACTGCGCGTCACCGCTGGATGCGTTTCGACCACGCGTAAATACGCGGTTTGCAAATCATTGGGTTGCGCGTGCACGCTGGGAACCAAGGCAAGCAACGCACCCATCACCGCATATCGTTTGGAAATCCGCATCAGTCCTCTCTAAACGCTCGATCCATGGAGTCAGCAATCGGCTTCGCCAAATAATTAAACAACGACCGCGCTCCTGTTTTGATCAGAATCTGAGCGGACATTCCAGGCAACAATACTTGTCCACCTAAGCGCGCGCGCTCAGTCTCTGGCACTTCAATTTCTGCCATGAAATACGGCATACCCGTTGCTTGATCGACCAAGCGGTCTGCAGATAAACGGACTACAGTACCGAGCAGACGTGGCGTAGTGTGTGTATTGAATGCCGGGAACATGATCTCAGCCGCCTGTCCCACTGAGACCCGGTCAATATCTTGGGTCGGAACACGTGCCTCGACTTTGAGCTGATCACCTGTCGGGACCAACTCCATAATTGGCTGACCCGATGAGACGACACCACCGACGGTTTTCAGCATTAACTTCAAAACGACGCCCGCCTCTGGAGCTCGGATGACAGATCGCTCGAGTCGGTTTATGGCCGCATTCAAGCGCTCAACAACGTCTTGATGCCGAGCCCGCACTTCAGCCAATCGTTCATCCACCTGTTTGCCATTGCCGTTGATGAGCGACACTTTTCGGCTCGCAAGCTCAAGTATCTGGCTTTGCAGCGACTGCAACTCACTGTCTTCGCGAGAGAGCGTTGCACGCGCATTCGAGAGCTGACGCCTGAGCTCTTGAACACGTTGCTCGGTTGCAAACCCGTCAGCAACAAGCGCTTGTGCCGTTGCAAGTTCTTCTTGATACGACCGAACAGTCGCTTGTCGCTCTGGAATACTGGATTTAAGTCCCTTGAGACGTTGCTCGAGTTGTGCGCGTTGCTCATCCAACACAGCCAACTGGCTTGACAACTCAACGCGCTGGCGCTCAAAAATCGCCATCTGATCATCACGTGCAGCACCCATAATACGACGCTCTTCAGCATCCAGCTCAAACTGCGGGCTCTCCCAATCAATCTCACCAAAGCCCAAGCGAATCGCTTTCAAGCGGGCAAGGCGCGCTGACAGATCGACATATTGGGTTTTTAAGAGCGCCACCTGCGCTTCAGTTTGTGTGGCATCCAAAGACACCAGTACTTGCCCTCGTGCGACGACTTCACCTTCTCGCACATGAATCTCATCAACAATCCCACCCTCTAGGTGCTGGATGGTTTTTCGCGAGGATTCAACCACGACCACACCAGGGGCCACAGAGGCGCCATCGATGGGCGCAAAGGTCGCCCAAAGGCCAAATCCACCCAACAAACCCAACACCACAAACAACCCGATCCGCACAAAGACAGAATCAGAGGTTTTCACTTGGGTCAGTGCATTCTCTTCAGACATCATCCATGCATCCTGTTATGAGCGCGCTGAGGGAGCGGCCGGAATGGTTGTCACGTTACCACTCGGCGCCTCAACCCCTGATAATTTTTGTAAAATTTGATCTCGGGGGCCCATCATCTTCACCGAGCCGTCAGCCATTGCAATGATCGAGTCAACAACTCTGAGAATCGAT
>Ga0209138_1001863_pt1 | contig 17107 bp, 12 predicted proteins | sample SaaInl3SG_22_DNA_FD_184645 | JGI IMG/M metagenome (GOLD analysis project Ga0209138, IMG submission 184645) | Marine microbial communities from expanding oxygen minimum zones in the Saanich Inlet - ESP_153SG_22_DNA (SPAdes) (version 2) | ecosystem: Environmental > Aquatic > Marine > Intertidal...
ATGTCGTTAGCGATACTCGTAACAGCACGACCCAACAACATCGAAGTGCCTTCGCCAAGCGTGATGTCGCCAGCACCCGCACCTGTGTTGGTGTAAACGCCCAATGTGCCCGCGCTCAGCGTCAAACCACCCGAAAACGTGTTGTTACCAAGAAGAGACAACGTGCCGGCGCCAGACTTCAACACAGCACCAGCGCCAGACACGGTGCCCGTGAGCAATTGCGCTGCTGTCGATGCGTAGTCAAAGGTCGCACCGCTTGTGATACTCAGAGCGCCACTGTATGTACCACCGCCCAAGGTGGCTGCAGAGCCAACCTGCAGCGTGCCGCCAGACACTACGGTGTTGCCGGTGTAGGTGCTGGCACCCGTCAGGGTCAAGGTGCCCGCACCATCTTTGGTCAAGGTGACACCAGTGCCCGTGACTGCTTGGCTAAAGCTTGTGTGGCCAGCGCCAGTGAAGCGCAGGCTACCGCCGATCACGGGCACATAGGAAGCGGTGGCACTAACATCCAGCTCCCAGGTGACACCCGCCGTCGCCGAGTCAAAGGTCGCACCGGCGCTGGTCACTGTAAACCCACGTGTTGCCGAGCTATCGCTGGCACCAGAGTAGCGTAAGGTGCCACCGTCTATCACCAAGGCGTTGCTCTCGTAGTAGCGCGTTCCCAGGCTGCCGGCCCAACCCCAGTTGGTCAAATCCAGCGTTGCACCAGAGGCAACAGTGGTGATAGCTGTAGAAGGGTTGCTATTGACGTTTGAATAAATGCTGCCTGTTATTCTTAAAGTACCATCATTGACGTTGGTGGCGCCTGTGTAGGTGCTCGCACCGCTGAGGGTCAAGGTGCCCGCACCAGCTTTGGTCAACGCACCGGTGCCTGAGACGACGCCCGAGATAACAGACGCAGCACTGGTCGTTACATTGACGCCAGCTGTTGTGTTCACCGCACTGGCCGTCAAGCCACCTGCAGTCACATTGAGCGAAGCGAGTGCCTTGTTAGCTCCAGTGGCCGCGCTGAGCGTCACACTACCTGCACCGGCGTTGATATTGACTACCGATGGCGCTGCATTGGTTTCACGCAAATAGCCCCATACCGCGTAAGGACTGATGCTGGTGCTGTATGCAGAGCCCTTTTGAAGGTCATTCCAAAGACCCAAAGCACCAAAGAATTGCCCAACGTTTTCACCACCGGTACCTGAGCCATTCGGTTCTCTCGAGCCAAAGTTGGCAAACACACCAGAACTGGTCAAACTACCGTCGCTGTACTGCCCTGCTGTATTGAGATTACTGCCTGAGGATTGCGTGAAAAATGAGGCGCCGTTTGCCCCCACAACAGCTGTGAGCGGCGATGCGCCGCTGACTGCATACGTGCCACCAGCCTCTGGCCCACCCACCCAATACCAGCTGGTCGTGTTGGGGTCACGATACGCACCAATCCAAGCACCGCGATAGCCTGCTTTGTATGTGGCAATAGAGTTTTCAAGCTTAGATGTAATGCTGACCAAATAGCTGTCACCCTCGGCCGACCCGCCATTTGTACCATTCTTCGCATCTTGTGCCGCGCTCAGCCAACTGCCACCCGATGACGCTTCGAAAAAGGTGTAACCGTTGCCGCTGTCTATGCTGCCACCGATGTTGACATTGCCGCCACCGCTGTTGATGCTAAAGCCGGTTGCATGGCTGGTCGAAACGATCAGCTGGCCATTGATGTTCACAGCGCCGCCATTGGTGGTCGCTGTGATGGCGCTTGCGCCGCCGTCTACATACAGGTCACCGCCAGTTGCACCGTTCGATGTTGTACCGCCGAATGTGAGATCACCTCCGTTGGTCGCAATATCGGCGCTCAGCATCACAATGCCGCCGCCGTCGCGCGTGCTGTTGTCGCTATCGGCATCAAGCTCGATGTGCAGCTTGCCACTACCAGAGGCCGTAATGGCGTTGTTGACAATGATGGAGTTAGCCGCCTGTAACCTCAAGCGAACATCCGACGACGCTGCCGATGTGATGGCCGCGCTGACCACAATATCGCCCAAGTCCGAACCACTGGAACCAGTGGTGACCGTCACACTCGTACCACCACCCAGTGCACTGGTGATCGTCCCTGCGTTGATGTTCGACGACGAACCGGCTGCAGCATAAGTTTGCACCCCGCTGACGCTGGAGTCGCCTGTGCCACTGGTCGCGGCACTGGAAATAGATATGTTGTAAGGATCCAGCAGCCACTCGCCACCCACACCTTGACCCGCGCTCGCATCAACGGATAAGGCGTCTACCAACAACTTGTGACCCGACGTTTCAATGTCGCCACCATCGCCGCCGTTGTCGCCACCTGTCGCGCTGATGTGACCATTGGCTGTGGTCACAGCATCCGCGTCGTGCACATCACTCCACAACACCACTGTGCCACCGTCCCCCCTATCAGTGGCGCTGGCGTCAATGCTGGCACCCGCTTCCATCGTGACGGTTGTCGCTTCGCGCAATTGGTCGGGGTTGTCGAATATGCGGCGCGCAGCGTTGTTGCCACCTTGCCAGTCGCCGCCAACCAACACGTCGCCGCCGCCTGTGAAGCCCGTTGCCGACAGTGATGAGCCGGCGGCAAGCGTCACCGTATCCGCCTCGAGCACCACGCGCCCGCCAACGCTGGTTAGGCCAGCCGCTTCAATGATGCCGGTGTGATTGATCGCTGACGCCAACAAGTCGTTGGCTGCCTTGGCGGTGAGGTACACCAAACCATCACTCGCACGTATGCCGCCGCCGCTTTCAATGTGCGCATTCAGTGCGCCAGCTTCAACCTCAATTTGTAGCGGGCCACCCATGTCAATGCGCACGCGCTGCCCAGCAGCAAGCAGCACCGAACCTGATGGCGACTCGATGGTGCCGGCATTGGTGACCTGTGCAGCCACCATGGCAATGTAACCACCAGCGTTTGCCTTGAGCTTGCCTTGGTTGATAACGGCATTGCTTGATGCGCCGCCATAGGTTTCTTGACCACTTAAAAAATCTTGCGTTGAGATATCCAAGGTCGACGCGACCAAGGCGCCCACGTTGACTTCGGCATTAGCCGTAAACAGGATGCCGGCAGGATTGACCAGCACCACACGGCCATTTGCGTTTAATTGACCGCGGATCTGGGAAACCTGACCACCCGTCACACGATTCAACGTTGACGCATTTGAATTGGGCTGAATGAAGTCGACCCTTGCATCTTCACTGATGGAGAAACTTCGCCAATTAATCACACCACTCTGCGTGGTTTGGTTAATTTGTAGGCGCGTAGCAGAGATCGGGTTGATGCTGACGCCGCCTGACTCAACTACCGCACCCTCTGGAAGCTCCGTCGCATACGTAGGGGCGTAAGGCGTCACCAGCATGCCAAAGACAGCTGTCCAAAGCGTCGTCTGGCGAAGGGCTGCACGACAACCGATCACCACCGAGCGCAGCCTAAACTGCGGCAAAACTCTCATTCCGTTATATTTTCAGACACAAGCCAAAACGCATCCTTTTGTAATAAATCTAAAAAAGCATCAGGCTTTGGGACTTCGAAGGGTGTGGTGCCCGCTTAGCGATGAACTTCATCCAGGCCAAAGTGTCGCCCATCAAAAAGTGACCATGGGTCACTTATTAACGGGAATAATTCTTTTGTATTCATATTTTTGACCGAAGTCACATTCCTGCCACTATCACCGTGGGAAACAGTGCGGTATCCTTTCCGGCGTTCACAGCATGTAGACCTAACACTCAAGGAGTTCGACGAGATGTCAGTACGATTCAAGCGGGCTTTGTTCGTTTCGCTCGCAGCCCTCAGCGTCGGCGCATTCGCAGCTGATATGCCAAAGGGCGTGATCGCCGTAGTCAACGGAAAGGCGTTGAATGAAAATATTCTCGGTGTGGCGGTTGGTGATGCAGGCAGCCGTGGCGTGTCAGATTCACCAGCACTTCGCAGCGAGCTTCTGGGCGACCTCATCCGCAGTGAAATCTTGGCGCAGCGAGCCAAACAACTTGGTTTGGCAAACGACCCAGACACGCGAGCCCGCGTGGCGATCGCAGAGTCCAACCTACTGGCGAGAGAGTTACAACGGTTCTGGGTCACAAAGAACCCGCCAAGCGACAGCGACATGAAGGCTGAGTACGAACGCCAGGTCGGCGACCTACAGAAGCGCGGCGCTTTGAGTGAGTTTTACCTGGCGCATATCGTTGTCAGCTCTGAGGAAAGTGCGCTAAAAATCATCGATCAGCTCAGGAACGGTGGCGACTTTTCAACCCTTGCAGCTAGTCAGTCCTTGGAGCCTCAAACTCGCGCAAATGGCGGCGAAATGGGCTGGGTACTGCCGTTCAACATCCTTCCGGAGATAGGGAATGTGGTTGTGAACCTGGATAAGGGAGAGGTCGCTCAAAGCCCCATCCTGACGCGTGTGGGATGGCACGTTGTCAAAGTAAATGACAAACGCCCCTACAAGATACCGAGCTACGAGGCAAGCTTGAATGCACTGAGACAAGCCGTGATGAATGCCAAGTGGAGGGCCTACGTAGACGGCCTGATACAAGCTGCCAAAGTTCAGCGCTGATTAACAAACACAAGACAGGGAAATGGGGTACAAAAAACCGACACAAGCGCGTGCTATCGCGACAGAACAACGGTTCCTGGATGCACTGGATGAGTGTCTTCGTGAGAAATCCTTTGACGCGACCTCGATCGTCGATATCGCTGAACGCGCAGGCCTTCACAGAAGTGCCTTCTTGAACCGATTTGGAGACAAACAGCGGGCATTAATGGTTCTTTTTGAACGCTACTGCGACCTCGTCTTTGACGTCGTAGAAACGCTTCGATCAAACATTGACGCGTATAAGACCCTGGACGCTTTGTGCTACGAAATGTCTTCGCAACTAGAGCGAATACAAATGGCCCACTTTGGCGCCAATCGTGCGATGCAAGAGTACTTCTATCAACGGCTTGAGACTCACGACATGGTTAAACGGATTTTTTTGGAGACGGTGGGGCTAATGAAGTCTGCGCAGCACCGGTTTTTGGATGAACCCCAACGCACTGATCAGGGGGCATTTGCTGCGACCCAGTTATTGGTGACTCTCAATTTCAATTACGTCATGCGAGGTATGCCGGGACTTCCCAAGGCGAGCAACGATAGGCACGCATTGATCAGTAAATGCATGCGTGCCGCGCTGACGAGCTGATCTTGCTTTCCGCCGAGCCAGAAAACGAATCAAAAGTCACCTATCACCCAGCGCAGCCTTAGCGCACCCGTTAACACTGACTTGGGGGCTTTTGAATACTGGGGCGATTCATTCACGCCCTACTCAGGTTATCGAGTGATTATTTCTTAATTTACCCGCGGCCGTTCGCCGACCGATCGTGCGGTGTATGGGTGCTACCCGCGATGCTTATCAGCTGCTTCACCAATGCTTGGAAGTTTTCATCGTCTTGCAACCCCGCCCGATACCAGATGAAGAGGTCACGCTTGCTTGGTCCCGCAGGTGGACAAATTTCCACAACGGGATACTCGCCGTGCATCATAGTCATCGGACGTCTCGGTAACACCGCTAGATGACGCCCCTTCAGCAGAATTTGCAATAGCATAACGGCGTCGCCAGTAGTTGTGAACTGCGTACGCATCCTTTGGATCCCACTGCGAGATAGCATTTCAAGTTCAGTGTTTTGAAACGGCGATGAAATGCCAAAATTCAGCCACTCACAAAGCTCCAACTGTTCAGCTGTGGGCTTTATAACCTGTGCCAATGGATGGGACGGTCCACAGAAAATGGATAGCTCATCAGGTATCAATAAGTCGCGTTTTAGGCCGAGAGGGACTTGGGTAAACACCGCAGGCACAATCGCAATGTCGTGCGCGCCATCGACCAATTGATCCAGCATTGCGGTTGGCCGACCGCTGGCGATGCTAAGCGATAAATCTGGACGGTCTTGCATGACACCTTCAACTAATTGGTGAATCAATGCCATCCCAATCAGCGGACCGGTCGCAATGCGTAAATGCGAGTGCAGACCAATCGCGTGTCGGGAGACGACCTCCTGTGACATTTGCACCTGCTGCGCAATGGCGCGACCTTGACGCGACAAGTCCTCGCCCATCTGCGTGCTGCGCACACCAAACCGACTGCGAGAAAAAAGGGAGCCGTGCGCCTGCATTTCGAGCGTGCTCATGTTTCTTGTGAGAGTGGGCTGGGTTAGGCCCAAGTGCCTGGCGGCTGCCGTAATGGAGCCCTTATCCAAGATTGCCGCCAGTTGAATGAGATGCCGTGGATCCATACGGAATTTGATGTTTAGCAGACCAAAATAGAATTTTACATTTTAGCGTCTAGATCTTAAAGTGTCGACGGGGGCATGATATTTCTCCCCGCTAACCGTAACCAGACAGGAGACAAAATGAAGCAGTTCAAACACTTGCGGTCTGCCACCGCCATTTTTATTTTAGCTATGACAGCCGTCACTCCGGTACTCGCACAAAAGGTGTCGATGGAGACCGCGTCCGCCGCCAGCGTGGTGGGATTGCTGCCCCAGGCTATGGCGCCTATTTGGTCCAAAACGGGCTTGGACATTCAACTCGCAATGGGACAGACGCTAACCAAGTCGTTACTCAAATTGGGGCAGGGCAGCCTTGATACTGCGGTCGTTCCACCACCCGCTTACGCAAACTTAGCCCGAGGCAAGGGCCCGTACGCGAAGCTTGGTGCCGAAAAAGGCACAGCGCTGTCCAACAATGTGCGTGCATTGTGGGGATTTTCCGCCTCCAACTATCACCCAATCGTATGGGGTGATTCAGGTATCGCTGACTGGTCGGGCGTCAAAGGAAAGCGCATTTACACAGGCCCTCCCGCCGGCGCTGCAAATGCACAAATCAAGGCGCTGATCAAGCGCGCATCGGGGTTTGAGGAGGGCACGGACTACGAGGGTATTAAAGCACCTTGGAGCGTCGCAACGCAGGGCTTCAAAGATGGACAGTACGACGTACTGGTACTGCCGGCTAGCTTGGGCAGCCAAGTTGTGACGGAAATGGGACTCACCCGCAACATCCGGATTTTGAGCCTGCCGACTGACGCAAATCCGCCCAACGCGCTTGGCATGCTCAAGTCTAGCATTCCAAGCGGAACCTACCAAGGTCAAGTCAACAACAATGAGACGATCACAACGTGGCAGACCGTCATGATGGTGATGGCCAAAAAAGACCTTGATGAGGCAACGGCCTACAAACTTGTTAAGACCTATGTCGAGAGCCGTCAGCAAGTTGCATCGGGTAACGCCATGCTTAAAGAACTACCAGGTGACGACCCATTGGGCGGCGTGATCGCACCGTTGCATGCCGGTGCTGCTCGATACTTCAAAGAAATTGGTGTGGCAATTCCGAAGGAGTTAATGCCTCGCTAATTGGCTACTAATGGGTGTCGAACCAGTCAATGACCGGTTCGATACTCGTCGGATATCTCATCGGAAATTTCCATGCACCCCTCGTTAGATCGTTGGCTCAACCGCGTCGTCGGTTTATTGGCACTCACTGTCACGTTTTATGGTCTAGCAAACGTGATGCCCGCTATAGGGGATTTTCGACTCGGGCCCTTCCCAATGGAATTTTTCCGCGCCACGTTTTTCTCATTGTGCCTAATGGCCGTGGGTATAGACATGATGCGAACGCTCCCCAATAAAGACAATGGTGTCTCATTCAGGCGGATAGCTTTAGTCATCACTATTCTGATTTCCACACTTTTTTTGCTTTATGCGGCGCGCTCTTATTACCTCGTCAGCATCGAACTCGACAGCGCCATGTTCTTATTTGGCACACGAGAGGCTGGCATCGCGCTCGGTGCAAGTGCCGCCATTTTGTTTTTCTGCTGGCGCATCTGGGGGGCACCCGTGGCCATGCTGGGCTTACTCAGCATCCTGTACCTCTTGACAGGCCCTTATTGGCCGGGACCACTTAAAACAATTTCAGGCGATATTTATGAGCTGTTGGCTCAAAATCTCTGGTACAGCCTGGATACAGGAATACTGGGGGCGACCTTCTCCATTGTGATCACCACCGTTTTCCCTTTCATTATTCTCGGCGCTATCTTGGCGGGTGTCGGCGCTGGTGAATCCATGATTCGCATCGCGTTTGCAGTGATGAAGCGCACCGCGGGGGGGCCGGCGCATGCGGCTATCCTCGCCTCTGGTTTATTTGGAAGCGTCTCGGGAAGTGCGGTTGCGAATGTCGTCGGCACAGGTGTCGTGACGATTCCAATGATCAAGCGCCGAGGCTTTTCCAGCAATTTTGCTGGTGCTGTTGAGGCCGCCGCATCGACTGGCGGACAAATCATGCCCCCAATCATGGGGGCGGCTGCGTTAGTGATGGCCGATTATGTCGGCGTTAGCTACCTCACCGTCGTTGTTGCGGTGTTGCTACCTGCGCTAGCGTATTACCTCAGCCTTTTCTTCATGGTCATGTTCGAAGCGCGGCGCCTCGGCATCAAGCCGGACGCGCAAGCGGCTGGTGTCTCAGCGCCCGCGACTCAAGACTATCTAAACCTGCTCCTGATTTTTGTACCGCTTGCAGCCATCGTGACTTTATTGGTCGCGGGTATGTCAGCGTCAGGCGCGTCGCTATCAGCAATCGCTTTACTGCTTCCACTGAGCCTAATCAACCCAGCTGTTCGCTCCGAGCCGCTGAAAATTTTGCACGCTTTCCGTGCGGGCGGCATCACCTTTGCGCAGCTGTTAACCGCAATCGCAGCGGTTAGTATCGTGATCTCGACCCTTTCTGCGACGGGTGTACCCGTGAAATTTGGTGTCCTTATGGTCAGTGCACTTGAGGAGTCTAAATTTGTCGCACTCTTAGTCGTGGCAGGTGGCTGTATCTTGCTCGGCATGGGAATGCCTACATTACCCGCGTATGTCACTGTGGCTGCGATCGCACTTCCCTCTATGGAGGCACTCGGCATGGCGCCACTGGCGGCACACATGTTCGTCTTCATGATTGCCGTCGCGTCCACCATTACGCCGCCGGTCGCGATCGCCGCTTATGCGGCCGCCTCAATATCAGGGGGGAAGCCAATTGCGACAGCGGTGTCGGCCTCTCGCATTGGCATTATGATTTTTGTGATCCCATTTGCCTTCGCCTATGAGCCTCTGTTACTCACGGTTTCCCAAGCGGGTGCAGACTTTACATGGTCCCGCTACCTCATGTTGGTGCTTCAACTCACACTCTCGATTTATGTATTGGCTAGCGCGCTCATTCGATTTGATCGGGTAAAGCTGTCTTGGTTCCAAGTAGTTATACGGATAGCGGGGTGTGTATTGATGTTCAGCGGACAGGCTAACTTGGAAATACTCGGGATTGCACTAGCTACTCTGGCAATAGCAGTCACCAACTTTTCTTCAAAAAAACTATATAGGACGTAACAATGACCAATTTTGTATTTATTGTTGCCGATGATTTGGGCTATGCCGACCTGGGCTGCTACGGTGGCCGTTCAAATTGCTCACCAAATCTCGATGCATTGGCCGCCAATGGAATACGTTACGTTAATGGGTATTCAAATTCACCCGTTTGCTCCCCAACGCGGTTTGCTCTGATGACTGCGCGTTATCAATATTGGGTTCGCGGTGCAAGTGAAGAGCCAATGGCAGGAGCCGCAATCGGTAACCCTGAGCTTGGGCTCTTTCCGCACTTACCAACGCTGCCATCGATGATGAAGGACGCGGGATTCCATACAGCACTCATCGGCAAATGGCATCTTGGGTTCCGTCCACATTTTGGGCCCGAGAAAAGTGGCTACATGCATCACTTTGGTCCGATGTCCGGCGGTGTTGGGTATTACAGCCACAGTGCCCGAAAGCCTGACAGCGACCTCGAGCTCGACGGTCAGCCCTATGATGAGCCAGGCTACTTAACAGACCTCATTTCCTCGCGCGCGGCGCAGTACGTTCGCGATCGGGCTCACGCCAGACAGCCGTTCATACTGAGCCTACATTACACAGCGCCGCATTGGCCTTGGGAAACACGATCTCAAGGAGGGATAGATCCAGAAATTAGCCGAGATATCTCTCACCTAGACGGAGGTAATGTCGAAACGTATCAAACCATGATCCGTGAGATGGATGAGGGTATCGGCTGGGTTGTCGATGCACTCAAAGAAACGGGGCAACTTGAAGATACGGTCATCATCTTCACCAGCGATAACGGAGGCGAGCGTTTCTCTGATAACTGGCCCTTGGTTGGCGGGAAGATGGACCTCACCGAAGGCGGTATACGCGTCCCCTACATCGTTCACTGGCCTAAAGGAATTCAGTCGCCCGGACGAGCATCTGAACAGCACTCCCTCACCATGGATTGGACAGCAACGATTCTCGATATCGCTGGCGTCAAACCACCAGCTGGACACTCATTGGATGGCGTTTCGTTGCGCCTCACCTTTGATCAACCAGACGCCACCTTTGAGCGGCCCATGTACTGGCGAATGAAACACAATGATCAAAAGGCATTTCGATCAGGCGATTGGAAGTATCTGAAAATCAACGAATACGAATACTTGTTCAACATTGAAAGAGATGCACGTGAGCGTGCAAACCAAGCAAAAAGAGAACCAGAGCGGCTAGCAGCTATGCGTTCGCAGTACGAGGCATGGGCATCACAAATCCCACCTGTACCGGACGATGCCCGAGTAAGTTTAATTTACAACTTGGCGGACATGCCTGCTCGCTGACGGTAATCTGCCAATTTCCTACCCTCTTTCGTGCTTGTGAAAATTTGGAGATACAAAGTGCGTCCGCCATTAACGATTCCGACCTTCATTCATGATTTTTATGAAAACCGCAGATTGGAAAGGGGCCAAGGCCGATTCCGCGACTTGCCTGCCTACCGTGGGTTTGTAAATTATCAAGTGCGGCTCCTAACGTCGATCCACGCTCGATGCAAGGGGTTTCAGATCGATGATCCTGCGACCATAGCAACGTTGAATGTAAATTTACGAGAGGCAGATCTTCTCGATTTGCGAAAACTGATATCTGAGCTTGGCTCGGCGGGGTTAATAGAAGAAGATCATCTAGAACCAATGTGTGATGAATTAGAAAAGGTCCGCGAGGCACTTTTCGGACAGATCCTGTAGCGCCACTATGAAGCCCCCACTCACCATCCCGACCTGTGTGAAAGAATTCTGTCAGCTTAACCGTGAACAGCTATTACCCATTGCTTCAGATGCAAAGTTCGATGATTTGATCGTCGGGCAAACAATGCTTGTATTGGATCTTATTTCGGAAAAGCAGGGGCGGCTTCAGAGGTCTATTGCGAGGCTCTCAAGTATTCACAAGCACTCAAAAACGCTTGATAACTCGTCGTTCAAATCACTGGTAGCCTATTTGAGCGACGCTGGCCTTGTAGATGCGTTAACGAGTGATTACATTATTGTCCGTGCGTCCGAACTGCGTGAGTCGGATCTCCCACTTTCTGTTTAGTCGCTGACAGTAGCCTGCTGGGTGGGTAATCCCCCCCTTTTGCAGGGGTCACAGGTTCGAACCCTGTACCACCCACCAGAAATTTGTTAAGTAAATCGAGCACTTAGGAGTAACCTTAGGTGCTTTTTTTACATCCAAAAGTAGTATGAACACGTCATACTACTATTCATATGTTTACGCGCTGGTTTTGTTAGGTTTTGCTGGAAGCAGTTTGGAGGGTGTAGCTGGCGGCACTCAGTGAAAAACGCGACGTTTGGCTATCTCGAACACGAGAGTTGAATTAGTGCTCCATTTCTGCAAACGGTACACACACATAAATTGCACCGAAATGCTGAATTACGCAAATGGTCAAGGCTATTTGAACGGCGATGGCCCCATGGCTATAGCGTCGTTTAAATGATCCGCTGACCTTTGCAAGATGCTACAGACAGGGAACTTGTGATAGCTTTTTTCCATCGTGCTGTCTTTGGAGATGAATGAACCAATTGAGCATTTTTGAACAAAATAGGTGAGTGCCTTTTCCCATATTTTTCCTATATATTAAATATTGGTGGGTGGCACAGGGTTCGAACCTGTGACCCCTGCCGTGTGAAGACGTGTTGCAGGATCAATTTACCTATATAAATCAATAGCTTAGATCAACTAAAACTGGCTTTGTAGTATAGGAGTAGCATACTCAGTAATTATAAAGTTCCAATTAAAAATGAGTCTTTAGAACCAATAGCGGGTTGACCGTAAATACTTTTGACGGTGCCTCGCTAAAAGTACACATTCACGCCCTACTCCAGTCTCCGTTTCGTTAGATGTGTATGAATTTTTCATTCGGCGAACGACCCTCCGTTCACGTCAGTGTGTATGGAATTTTAGATCCGAGCACCCAGTGGGAATTTGAATCAATGTGTGTGGAGTTTTCAATCGGTGGACAAATACGCTGGTCGCGTCAGTGTATGTGGAGTTTTAGATCCGAGCACATAGCGGGAATTTGCATCGATGTGTGTGGAATTTTAAAACCGTGAACGACTGCCCGATCGCGTCCATGTTTATGGAATTTTCAATCCACAGACTGCTCAACAAGTTTGCTGGATGTGTATGGATTTTTCGATCTGCGCGCGTGGTGATGACCGCAGTCGAAGTGTGTGAATATTTCCAGCCTCAGCGTCAAAATAGACTATGAAAAGTGTCTACAGGTTTGGGGGAATGCCAAAGAGAAGAGAGCAATCAAAGAGCAAACAATCCAACGCAGACGACTACAACATCAAATTGAAACCGTTCAAACTTTAAAACCAATGAGCCAATCTCTCCTTGGAGAAATTAACCCATCTGCCTCAAACCATCTGAAGACGGACAGTCCTCACCCCTTAGGCCACTGAGAACAACACGTATCTTGTCCTCGGTTGAATAATGCCGCCTGGTGGCTCTTCTAATGTCTTTGACCACCTGCTCTGCAGCGGCCTTGGGTTGATTAGATTTCAATTTCATCTTCACTCCTTAAGTTAAAAGATGAACCAAAACCCTCCTCTAATCAAGTACCCCTATTTGTCTCACACACGCTGACGTCGGACAATAGGAACCCATCTCGGTACCACTCGTATTCTGGATCGAGAGCTAAGCGAGTCAACGCACTTTCGCAGGCCAGTTTGTCGCCAAACGTCTCGCTACCGACCACCCACGGAGTCAACAACGTAAGTGGCTGACCCGCGCGGGCCTCTGGATGTTGAACGTGCACTGCCGCGCTCATAAAAATAATGATCCAGATCTGCATAACGTTTCTACTTCTCAGACCCCTGCGAAAGGGGAGGATTACCATAATAGCGCGCCACTGGGTATAGGAGATATTTTTTCGGTCGAAATAAGAGCAATCGAGCCATCGGTAAACTATGCATAATTAAGAAACAAAAAATATAGTCGGAGGCGTTGGGATGTTGGTGACATTGGTAGGATTTGCGTTTCTGTTCGGTATCTTAATCAGCCGGATGGGACTGCCACCGATGGTTGGCTTTTTGGTTGCGGGATTCGCCTATAACTTCGCGGGGCTTGAGGCACCAACTGGTCTGCAGTTAGTTGCCGACCTAGGGGTCACCCTATTGTTGTTCTCGATTGGGCTGAAGTTAAAACTAAAAGACTTGGCAACCTCAGAAGTCTGGGGTACCTCAGTCCTACATATCGCTGTATCAACCCTCTTCTTCGCGCTGGCCATATTTGCGGGCCAGGCGCTATTCCAAATCCCCATCTTCGACGTGGCGCCCCTCGCGGTTATTGCCATCGCGTTTGCGCTGTCTTTTTCGAGCACTGTTTATGCCGTCAAAGTGCTGGAGGACAAGGGTGATATGTCGGCACTTTATGGAAAGATCGCAATCGGTATTTTGGTGATGCAGGATATCTTTGCAGTCATCTTTCTCGCGGTTAGCGAGGGTAAATACCCGAGTGTTTGGGCCTTTCTCGTTTTGGCGTTGCTGCTGCCGCCAGTAAAGAAGCTAATTTATAAATTGATTGATCACGCGGGACATGGTGAACTGCTGGTCGTCAGCGGGCTTTTTTTCGCACTCGGCGTTGGCTATGAGTTCTTCTATGCCGTGCAATTAAAAGGTGACCTCGGTGCCCTTATTCTGGGTGTTGTGATTTCAAATCATCCGAAGGCAAAGGAGCTCGCGAAATCACTGTTCAGTTTCAAAGAATTGATGCTTGTCGGCTTTTTCTTATCGGTCGGTATGCAAGGGTTACCAACCGTTGAGATATTGATAACTGCTCTCGCGTTGGTGTTGTTATTACCTACCAAGACCTTCCTTTACTACTACTGCTTAACCCGATTTGGTTTACGGGCACGAACCAGCCTGTTTGCCTCACTGGGACTAGGAAACTTTTCAGAGTTTGGTCTGATCGTCGCAGGCCTTGGCGTCACGCAGGGGTGGTTGCCAGTCGATTGGCTCATCATCATCGCCATCGCCGTCAGTATCAGCTTCGCCGCAGCAGCACCTTTCAGTCGGTACGCGGAAGAGACCTATCAGCGGTATCGGTTGACATGGGGACGCTTCCAGAAGAGTCGACTCCACCCCAAAGACGAGATTATGGATACAGGCGATGCAAAAGTCTTGGTCGTCGGCATGGGACGTGTTGGCTCAGGCGCATACACCGAACTTGAAAAGGTCAGGCCTGGGCTGGTTCTCGGCATTGAGTTGAGCGAGGAAAGAGCCGCCGCACTGCGAGCGGAAGGTCTCAACGTAAAGGTTGCTGATGCCACCGACACGGACTTTTGGAATATGGTTAAAGAGTCGGTCACGATCGAGGAGATGGTCGTATTAGCCATGCCCAATCACCGGCAGAATATTGAGGCTGCAGAGCGCATTAGAGCCAGTGGGTTCCAATGCCAGGTGGTTGCCGTTGCCAAGCACCACTCTGAAGTGGAAGAGTTGTCGGCGCTGAGCATCCCCTCATTCAACCTCTATGCAGAGGCTGGTACAGGACTTGGTAAAGAAGCGATCGCCTTGTTGCCCACCTAGCGATTGGCGCGTGTCCGAGGACACGTCAAACCATGGCTAAGCGCCCGGCGGTTGAGGGATGGACAGCCCAAAAAATTGATGACAGCACATGGGCGCAGACCTTGCCCGAGGCAGTCAGGCCTCCCTGAAAACAATCATTCGGTTCCGCTTGTGGGTAGCTGGGTGGATCTTCACCTACCCTCCTAAAGCCAGTTACTTGCAAGAATCATAAGGTCTGTCCACTTTACGTATCGCTCTAAATGGCCCCCCGATCCTGATCACCTGTAATTCCTTACGGAGCCGCTTGGCATCAAAACGTCCCTGCGCCATCAGCTTTTCCGCCTGCGCATGTCGGGCAAACAATTCAAGCGCCTGAGGAGAGATATCTGCAACATAAAAAAGCTCGATCGGGGCCTTTCAAAACTGGGCAAGAAAGCGTTGAGTGGAAGATCCTGAAGGAGTGTGAGTGGACGGATGCGGACTATTGGGAGAGTTACTTCATTGGCGTCTACGATGCCACCATGAAGGGATACAACGAAAATAGAGGTAATTCCTCACGAGGATTCTTGGAGGGTATGAAAGTCCGGGCTGCGCAGCAAGGATAGGTCACCACGCAACGCAGCCTCAGCAAAACCTAACAAAACCAGCGCGGAAACATATGGATAGTAGTATGGCGTGTTTATACTACTTTTGGACGTAAAAAAGCACCTAAGATTTCTCCTAAGTGCTTGATTTACTTAACAAATTACTGGTGGGTGGTACAGGGTTCGAACCTGTGACCCCTGCCGTGTGAAGGCCCGCGCTTCGACGGAGCGCAAGCATCACGTGGGCATCATCCTGAAACACGCCCGCATCTCGTTGTCAAGCATCTGCAGCGAATGTAGAAAGCAGCTGTCGTGCAGTACCTGAAGAACAAACAACCCCTCCACCATTTCGATGCAGGGATCCAGCAGTTTGGAACAACGCCAGGGGCGCAGTAAGCGACCGTCGTAGGGACACGCGCAAAACCTGTGTCAACCGTGCGACGCTTCGCCCATGGCAAAGCGGCCGTTAACCGCAACTGCTTGAGCCCCACCGATGGATCGAGCGATTTAGGTGCTGGCTACCACTGGAGCGGCGAGCGTATTCAACAAGCCAAAGAAGTCCTGGTTCGCAGAACTAGCGAATAATCGATTTGACCGATGCGCTGATCGACTCTGGCTCGAATATTTTTTCTAGCCAGCCTTCTTTGAAAATCATTGGCTCGGCTTCCTCAATCGCTAACAGGCATGCATCAGAGAGTCTGCCGCCTGGTACACGACCAAAGGCCACAGCCAGCAAGATAGTCAGGTGACCCAATAGGAAGTCCTCAGCGGCCTGGTAAGGAACGCCACGGTCTGCAGCAGCTTTCGTGGCATCTGCCAGTGCTTTTGCGAACGTAGCGCCGACAGTCTCTGACAAAGCAGGCTCCAAAACCACCATTTGTGCCGTCGTGCAACGATGCGCGCGCATCACTGGCGCGTAGAAGGCACGAGCAATGTCTTCGCATATCTGATAGTGCTCTTCCGGGCCTTGGTCCAACGAGCAAATTATGTGCTGTTTCGCAGCGACTCCACCGAAGTAATCTTGTTTTGCCGCCATTTCAGTCTCGTCATTAAACAACGGCGGATGGCAAGGGTGGGCAACGAAGTAAGTAATGTCCTCACGCTTAGGCAACTCACCCGCATAGGGGGCAGCGGCGTCCAACATAATGACAGCGGTTCCGGGTTTCAATTCTGAAACAAAGGATGACAGTACCTTCCCGATTAACCGATCTGGTACAGCAAGGATGACCGCATCTGCCTTCTCTAGCGCCTCTGCTTGAGAGACACAATCAAGCCCTGTCTCCTCTTTAAGTCGAGCTTGACCTTGGGGACTCACCTCAACGTGCAATGTCTCATAATCGGATTTCGCAAGATTGGCCGCTAAACGGACCCCCATCTTTCCTCCCGCTCCTAAAAGTGCTACTGTCGTCATCGTATCTCTCCTATTCAAAGTTAAATTGGTTTATCTTCTCAATCATTCAGACTCATACTTACGTGTTACGTCTTGCTTTAGGTCCACTTGCTATACCCCGTCTTAGTCTGGACGAAGAAATCGGGGGCTCCAATTTGCCCTCCCTTAAGAGCTACTTCGAGCCCATCAATCCGAGAGTTAGCTCGCG
>Ga0209138_1001869_pt1 | contig 17084 bp, 13 predicted proteins | sample SaaInl3SG_22_DNA_FD_184645 | JGI IMG/M metagenome (GOLD analysis project Ga0209138, IMG submission 184645) | Marine microbial communities from expanding oxygen minimum zones in the Saanich Inlet - ESP_153SG_22_DNA (SPAdes) (version 2) | ecosystem: Environmental > Aquatic > Marine > Intertidal...
CGAGGGTACCTTACACGCGCCGACGCGCCAGTTTGCTTACGACTACGTCACCGACGATGTCATCCCCGTGCTCAGCCCGAGTCCCCTTGATTTAGCGGCGTACCGGGATGTGGTGCTCGACCGTTTCGCGAACCCCGCGATTGCCGATACGAACCAACGTGTGGCCATGGATGGATTCTCAAAAATACCGGGCTTCATCGCGCCCACTGTCAGTGAGCGTTTTGCGCGTGGCGAGTCGGTAGCTTCTGTCATGGTGCTACCAGCGCTTTTCTTGGCATATCTGCAGCGTTGGCACCGTGGTGAGTTACCGCACACCTATCAAGACCAAGCGATGAATGCAGAGGTTGCACACGCCATATGTTCTGCGCCTGACCCGGTCGTGGCCTTTGCTGCCGACCCGGCCTTATGGGGTGAGATGGCGGGTAGCAAGGCCCTTTCGGATGCGCTCGCCATCGCCTACAACCGTGTGCAAGATTTCCTTGCAGACAACCAGCTACAAGCCGCTTAAGCTCAAACGCGAGTCTATTCATACAGGGTTGACAACACATGACGCACCGATTAGCTAACCAGCACGCACTTTTAACCGGCGCAGGTGGCGGTATTGGTGCCGCGGTTGCGCGCGCTTTTGCCCTCCAAGGTGCGCGTTGCACCCTAGTGGATCGCGACGACAAACCGTCGCCAGAGGCCATGCAGCTAATGGCGGACTTCGGCCCAGCGGTGCAATACATCGCGTGCGATGTCACCGAGACAGCAACCATTAAGGGCATGGTGACAAAAGCGGTGGACGGCTTGGGGCCTATCCATACGCTGTTTAATAACGCAGCCGTTTTTGATATGGCGCCTTTGCTTGAGTCCAACGAGGCCATGTTTGACAAACTATTTGCGGTGAACGTAAAAGGCGCTTTTTTTGTGATGCAAGCGGTGCTGCAACACATGGTCACGTCGGGAACCCGGGGCGCTGTCATTAACATGGCGTCGCAGGCGGGCAGGCGAGGAGAGGCTTTGGTATCGCATTACTGTGCCAGCAAGGCCGCCATAGTGAGCTACACGCAGTCAGCAGCCTTGGCCATGGCGCCTAATCACATTCGCGTAAACGGTATTTCACCCGGCGTTATTGATACGCCTATGTGGGCGCACGTCGATAGTCTGTTTGCTAAATACGAAGACCTGCCCCTAGGCGAAAAGAAGAAGCAAGTGGGGTTAGCCGTTCCACTGGGTTACATGGGCACGCCCAATGACATTTGCGGTGCTGCAGTATTTTTGGCGAGCCAAGAGGCAAGCTACATCACCGCTCAAACGCTTAACGTTGATGGCGGCAGCGTCATGAGTTGACGTTGCGGCGCCGTTTCTCTTTAGAATACATACCATGTCAAATCGCACACGTTCAGCACCGCGTCAAGTCAAGCCCGAGTTGGAGCACGTGTACTCACGCTCGCCCAAATTAGGCTACGAGGCCGCTGAAGATACGGGCGTGGTGCGCTGCTTAAGCCATGGATTTCCCACGCAACTTGCGCGTTGGCACTTTCACGATGAATACGAGTTGCACCTCATTACCGAGACCTCTGGTAAGGCGTTCATCGGTGACTGGATCGGCCCTTTTCAACCCGGTCACTTGGTGCTGTGTGGGCCGCGCTTGCCCCATAACTGGGTGTCCATTGACTTGCCCGAAGGTGGTGTGGAAGAGCGTGACTTGGTTATTCAGTTTGACCATGGCCCCATCGCATCAGCGGCTGAGCATCTCGCCGAGCTGCAGGAGCTGCTGCCTATGCTTGAGCGGGCGAAGTATGGCATAGAGTTTTTTGGACTTGGCGATCAAGCCCATGCACACTGGTACCGCGTAAAGGACGCGAAGGGCGTTGCTCGCATCGCTGCGTTTCTCGATTTCCTAGGTCTCTTGCTGTCCTGCCGTGACTATCGGTTGTTATCGAATGTTCAGTTACAAGGCGCAGTCAATGACGAGCCCAACATGGATCTCATTAATCAGGTTGTGAACCGCATCACGGACAACCTGACCGAACCACTTTCCATGGCGGATGCCGCCGCAGAAATGGGCATGCCTGACGCGAGATTTTCGCGGTTTTTCCGCAAGGCGACTGGCAACAGTTACACCGACTTTGTGAACCGTATTCGCATCAATCGAGCTTGCCAACTGCTAATGGAAACCGACAAACTGGTCGCAGACATTTGCTACGAAGTTGGCTTTAACAACGTGGCTAATTTCAACCGTCGTTTTCTTGATGCTAAAGGCATGACGCCTACAGAATTTCGCCGGCAAGCGGCCCGTCGCTTCGGTATTGCGGACATGGCGTCCTGAGCCAACTATTCCCTATGTATCTCGGGCTGGATCTGGGCACCTCAGAGCTCAAAGCGTTGCTGCTTAGTGCACAACACGAGATAGTCGCAACCGCACACGCGCCACTAAGCGTACAACACCCTAGCCCGTTATGGTCAGAGCAGTCTCCTGCGTCATGGTGGGAGGCGTTAGAGACGGTCATGGATGCACTGTACGACCAGCACCCGGAGGCCTTAGCGCAGGTGCAGGGTATTGGCCTATCCGGTCAGATGCACGGCGCAGTGTTGCTGGATATCAATCAGGCCGTTCTTCGTCCGGCCATTCTCTGGAATGACGGGCGCAGCCATGTGCAGTGTGTTGAACTCACGGCCGCTTTGCCTGAATTGAGCGCCATCGCTGGCAATCTTGCCATGCCCGGGTTTACCGCTCCCAAATTACTGTGGGTGCGTGCGCACGAGCCCGCTATCTTTGCGCAAGTGCATTGTGTTTTATTGCCTAAAGACTGGCTGCGTTTAAAACTGTGTGGTGAGGCCGTTAGCGAGATGTCTGATGCCGCGGGCACGCTGTGGCTTGATATTGCGCAGCGCGATTGGTCGGATCGCATATTGGCTGCTTGTGGCCTCACGCGGGCGCACATGCCACGGCTAGTTGAGGGTAGCGCGCGGTCTGGCACGTTGTTGCCCGAATGGTCACAGCGCTGGGGCATCCCCGTTGATGTGCCGATTGCAGGCGGCGCTGGAGACAACGCGGCCAGCGCGATTGGCATGGGCATCGGTGTGGGCTGCAGTGGTGAGGGCTTCGTGTCTCTTGGAACCTCTGGTGTGGTGTTTGTTGCGAGCGACCAATACACACCCAACCCTGAAAAAGCCGTGCATGCGTTCTGCCACGCGCTGCCAAACCGTTGGCACCAAATGAGCGTGATGCTGAGTGCCGCCAGTGCACTTACATGGGCCAGACGGGTGCTGCAGATTGAATCAGAAGCTGCGTTACTCGAGCTAGCGGCCAGCGTGCCACCTGCGTCTCGTGAGTCGGCTCCGCTCTTTCTGCCTTACCTGACTGGTGAGCGATCACCTCACAATAACGCTAACGCGCAAGGCGCCTGGTTTGGGCTAACGGCGCAGCACGATAGCGCCGCGCTGGCGTATGCGGTGGCAGAGGGTGTTGGCTTTGGTTTGCTCGATGGCTTAGAAACACTATCCCTTGGTGCGACCAACGACCTCTCTGTCGTGGGAGGCGGCAGTCGCAGCGATTGGTGGCTTCAGCTATTGGCAGATATTTTTCAGATGAACCTGCATCTGCACAGCGGCGCGCAAACCGGCGCGGCATTGGGTGCCGCACGCTTGGGTTGGCTTGCGACGGGTCCGCAGACCACGGCACATTTCGAGGCCGTGTGCATACGCCCACCGATTGAAAAAACCTTCTCGCCCAGTACACATAACGTGGCTTGGCGGGCTGTATTGGCCCGTCGCCATGGGCGGTTTCAGGCGCTTTATCAGGCGACCCACTGGTTGATGGGCGCTCACAGCGGCTAACCGCACGCCGGGGTTGTTCTGTGGAATAATTTCTGAACATTCGGAGGGTTGTTATGTTGACCGACGCGCAGGTGGAGTTATTCAATACACAGGGGTTTCTGGTTATAGAAAACGTTCTAGACGAAGACACGGTGTTGCGACCGCTCAAGGCTGAGTACAACGCCCGCCTAGACCAGTTGATGCACGCGTGGGTTGCCGAGGGCAGGGTGCCCGATACCCCTAGAAACGCAGATTTTTTCGAGAAGCTCCTGCACTGTTATGCGCATGGCGTTGACTGGTTTCAGCCATTGGACATCTCGTTGCCCGGTGACCGGATCACGGCAGATACCCCCTTTCACTTTGGCCCCGCTGTATTTGACTTAATTAGCAGCCCAACCTTATTAGATATTGTTCAGCAGTTGTTAGGCCCCGAAATCACCTCCAACCCGATTCAGCACGTGCGACTAAAGCCGCCAAGCCAAAAACTGCATAGCGATGAAATTCGTGCGCACATTACCCACACCGACTGGCATCAAGATCGTGGCGTGGCACACGGCGATGCCGACGCAACCCGCATGGTGACGGTCTGGTGTGCCATTACCGACGCCACCTTAGATAACGGCTGTTTGCAGGTCATCCCGAAAAACGGCAGCCAGTCGCTCTTACCGCATTGCCCCAAATCACAAACAGCGATTGCTGATGGCCTCATTGACTACGCCTTGGCCCAACCGTTGCCGGTGAAGGCAGGTGGTGTTGTCATATTTGACCCACTGACGCCACACGCCTCACGCGACAACAACAGTGAGCGCTTCCGTTGGTCGTTTGATATTCGTTACAACCAAACAGGGCAACCCACCGGTCGCAGCCATTTCCCGTCTTTCGCGGTGCGAAGTGCGGCAGCGCCTGAGCGCGTATTAAGAGATTGGCAGGTTTGGATGAAGATGTGGGAAGACGCACGGGCCGAGTTGGCGCAAGAGGCGCATATCCCGATTCACCGCTGGACCTCGGATGCCCCCGCCTGCGCCTAGTGGCCATATGGAACGGCACGCCGGCATTGCCAAGCCAAAATCTAGCCCGTATTATGGGCACGGAGCGGTTGTTCTCGTGCGGTAATTTATACGCTGAGAGCCGCCTGTAGCCAGCGCACCGCTGGTGTTAAGTTAACGCGTTTGGAGCCCATGATGAAATTGACTGGTGGTTGTTATTGCAAGGGAATTCGCTACTCATATGAGGGCGATATCAAAGGCGCTGTGCAATGCCATTGCAGGGAGTGTCAATACATTACCGGTGGGCATCCCAATGCGCTGGTACTCTTTGACCTGGATGGCTTTAAATACGACAAAGGAACGCCGGCATCCTTCGAACGCAGTGATTTAGAAAAGCCCGTAAAGCGTTTCTTCTGTCCAACCTGCGGCACGGGAATCGGCACAGAAACGCCGGCTAGGCCCGGTGTCATGGTGGTGAAGGTCGGCACCTTGGACGACCCGTCGGTTTATAAGCCCAAGGTGGCCATTTTCACGGTAGACAAGCAGGCCTTCCACCACATTCCCGATGATGTTCAGGCCTTTGAGCGTCGCCCTTAACAAAACTCGGTAACACCATAGGATGACGCAGGGAGCAGTCTGCTCTTGCGTCTCCGCCGTCAGTTTACGGCTTGCCAGCGACCACTGTGACCTCAAACCGCAGGTCGGGCCTCGCCAGTGCAGCTTGCACTGTGGTGCGTGCTGGCGCACAGCCTTCGGGGAGCCATGCATCCCACACGGCGTTCATCTCAGCAAAGTCCGCCATGTCATTAATGTGAATCAACGCGCTCAGCAGGTGCGCCTTGCTACTCCCCACCTCTGCTAACAATGTATCCACACGGCTCAAGGCCTCTTGCGTTTGCTCGGCCATGGTGCTGGCCTCAGAGCCGCCTGATGTTTGGCCACACAGGTAAATGGTGTCGCCATGAATAACGGTTTTGCTCATCCGTGTTTGTGTGTGCAGGCGTGTAATGGTGGTCATGTGAGAGGAGTCCCCTGTTGGGTGTTAGTGAATTAGTCGTTATCGCCAGCTGTACTGCCTGCTCCTGCGCGCGACACGCTGGTGGCGGGCACCAGTGTACGGTGCGCTACCGCTTCTAGAGCATACCATTCGTCGGCGGGGATGGGCTGTGCCAAGGCACTTTTACGCCACAAGCCATCGACCAAGGTGGTCGCCTCGGCGGCACTGGCTTGGCGCAAGACAAGGTGGTCTAGGACGGCTTGCTCGGGGTCGCTGCTGTTGGGCGCATCCCCTTTGATCGCACCCGACGGCGATAGCAAAAGGGTGTGGTCTGACCAACTGATGGCCAGTGTTACGCCAGACAAAACTGCCGCACGCGCCACAAAGGGCACGATCAGTAACGGATGACGAACTTGCTGGAGGTTTAGCGGCCACTGGTCGTCTAGCGAGGCATGGTCAAGCACGGTTGCCCCAGCAATTAACGGGCAGAGTACGCCTGACTCGGCGGCCCACGTGCCGTCGCGCAGCTGCGGACACAACTCGTTAAAACTCATACCGTCATTTGATCGCAACAACGCATTGAGTGCGGCCACGCCGGGCTGACCGTGGGCCTGTAGCCAGCGCACGGCTTTGCCAACTTCCTCGGCCAAGCCCCAGCTAAGACCTGCGCCACGGGCGGCACGTTTACTGAGCGCCTCAATCTCTGCGAGTGAATAGCGCGCCACATCATCGGCGGATGTGTCGACCTCCCCATTGAGTTGACCGCTTTGGCCTGTTTGCGTGATGCCACAGATATCGGTTGGCAGGGGGGCGTCTTGATACAGGCTGATTCGAACCCAGCGGTCACTACGAGGGTCAAATTTTGTCGCGCCAAAAAACGCTAATTTGCAGCGCAATAAATCAATGGGCAACATATCCGCACCGACCAAGTTGTCTTGGATTTCCGCATAAGGATGGTCGGCGCAAATTTGTACGCGTCTGACGGCCAAGCGGTGTTCGGGGTGCTCCCGTAAAAAGTCAGCCACGCAGTTGTGCGCGCTATTGGCAAGGTCGGCTTGCAGCGCTTTAATGTGTTTGGCCGCACACAGCGGTAACTCTAATTCGGCGCCGTCTTCATGAAAACGGTCGCCCAAACGCGGCTCTAACTTCTCTTCTGACACATACCAAAACCGCGCCTCGGAGTCCTCGGAGTCGTAGGCGATGTCGTCTACCCACCGGTAATTTGACTGCAGTAACGCGTTGAGTTGCGTGAGTGGCATGCCCCCGTTGATATGAAAGCTACCGGTCTCATCGATTCCCATTTGGTCGGCTAATGCATCTACCAGCTCCCCAAACGGCTCCATTAACAACGCAGCCAATTGCTCTTGACCCTCTAGGCCAAGATGGGCCTCGCCCCATTTGAACAACGCATCCCAAGGGGTTGCTTGGGTAAAGTCAAAGGCGGTTACCGCGGCCTGCAGTTGGGCGAGGTCGCTGCGCAGTGTGGCGAGCCTGTTTATTTGCAACGGGTGATCCGTGCCCCACTCTGCGGCATTGCGCGTGGCCGAGGTGAGCTCATTTTGGAAACAAGCCACTTGCTCAGGCGTTGCTGTTGCGACGCCGCGAACGCGGGCCAACGCCGTTTCGCGACACTGCACCCACTGGTGCAACAAAGCAGGGTGGTTCAGTAAAAACGGTGCCATACCCAAGCCGGTTGAATTACCCACGCCAATCCGACGCGCGTTCTCGGCACTTAAGGTCACGGCGGCGCTGCCGCCACGCTGCTTGGCGAGGTGGTCAACGCAATCAAAGGTAAATTGTCGGATTAGCCAAACCGTGAGCATCTCAGCGCGGAAGGGGCCCGCTAACTCGTCGCGCCATGCGGTGTGGCTTCTATCGGCTGCGCCAAATTTGCCTGAGCCATATACGGCGGTGGTGCGCATGAGGTATCCCACCTGCGCCACCGCGTCCATTTCGGGTTGTTGACCATTGGCCAACGAATTTATGACGGTATCCCACAGTCGAACCGAGCGGTTGGCACGCGCCAACGTCAGCTCTCGGTCGCTGACACGTCCCATCTCTTGCTTGGGTACATTCGCACCCAATCGCACAATATCTTGTGTTGACGGAATGCCATCAAACAGCGTGAAGGTGGCATCCCATGCCGTTGCAATCACGCGGTCCGATCGCATCTCATCGGGTAAGTCATGAGAAAACGCAACCAAGCTATAGGCTCGCAGAGGGGTGTGGACGGTATACACCGCGTGCCCCACACCCTGTGCGTCCAGTGCCCATTCGCGGCGCTCAAACCGCCACTTCTCCGACTCGATGCGGCGCAACAAGGCGCGCAAAAAGCTAAGTCGTGTGCGGTGTGAGGCCCCCATCCTGGCCAAACGCATGACGTGGGACGGGGTTCGTAATGGGGCTTGGTGCTGCGCCATGTTGCTTACGCCTGCTCAGCGCCTTTGAGCCGCACGATGCGCAGGGCATCCCATAGCGACGGCAGCAAGATTAAGGAAACAGGGACTGCCGTAATCACGATGAAACTTTGCAACTTACCGATGCCGCTGGCGCCCAAGGACACCAAGATGATGGCGGTCACACCCATCGCGATCGCCCAGAAGGCGCGCACGGCGGTGGCGGGTTCTTCGTTATTCGACATGGTCTTGGCAATCACATAGGTCATCGAGTCACCCGTGGTGGCGACGAAGATGAAGGTCAGGATCATGAACAGAATAGAGACTAAAAAGCCCATTGGCAAGTTCTGCGTAATAGCCAGCAAAGCGGCGGGTAAATTAAACCCTTCGAACGCTGCCGACACCGAGCCCGCCTCTGCCAACTCCATAGCGATACCCGTGCCGCCCACGATGGTGAACCAGAAGTTGGTAACCAAGGGTGCAACGATAGACAACAGCAAGATGATGCCGCGAATGGAGCGCCCACGGCTGATACGTGCAACAAAGACCGCCATGAGTGGGCCATAACCCAAGAACCATCCCCAGAAAAACACCGTCCACCAACCCAACCAGCCGGGCTCACCGAACGCCGCTGCGTCGCCACGGTACATCGCCATGGGGAAGAAGTTGGTGAAGTAAACGCCTAAGCCCTTGAAGAAGCCTTCGAAGATGAACGCCGTAGGGCCTGCAATCAACATGTAGGCCATCAAGATGCCAGCCAACCAGATGTTGGCGGTACTCATGGCTTGAATGCCCTTGGTGATGCCGCTAATGGCAGACACCGTGTAGATGGCTACCAAGACCAAAATCACGATGGCTTGCGTGGCGAAGACGTTTGGAATGTCAAACAACGCGTTCAGGCCATAAGAGATTTGTAAGCCCAAGAAGCCGATGGGGCCAACCGTACCGGCCACAACCGCAATCACGCAGGCGGCATCGGCAATGGTGCCGATGGGGCCATTGATGGCCTTGTCCCCAAACACGGGGTACAACAACGTGCGGGGCGCCAGTGGCAAGCCTTTTTCGTAGTGGTAGTACATCAGCATGATGGCGCCCAATGAGCCCAAGATGGCCCATGCCAAAAAGCCCCAATGCATGTAAGACTGAGCCAACGCAGGCCAAGCGGCTGCGGCTGTCTTCGCCTCAGCACCAAACAAAGGTGGTGATGAGATGAAGTGAGCCATTGGCTCGCCTGCAGCCCAGAACACGCCACCGCCGGCAAGCAGGGTACACATGATCATGGAGCCCCACTGGAACGTGGTGAACTCGGGCTTGGCGAGATTGCCTAGCCGCGCCTTGGAGCCCGGCATGAAGCAAATGATTAAGCTAATTAGAAACGTACCCAACAGCAATAGCTGCCAGTACAAACCAAAGTAGCGCGCTGAGAAAGCAAAGCCCGCATCCACGGCACCCGATAACCCTTTTAGGTCAACGAGAGCCCAGAGGCAAAACAATGCAATAAAGCCGCCCGACAAAGCGAAGACTGGCTTGTTAATTGACTGCCCGCCGGCAGCCACATTTGGCGAAGTTGACATGGTACGTCTCCTGTAAACGTTTTTTCTAATACGAGGCAGTTATGCCAATTGCTTGGCGTTGTCTGCGCTTTGCTGGGTAGCAGGCGCACGGTTTATCTGGCTCTCTTGCGATGCAACAGGGCCAAAATTTTGGTCAAAAAAGCGCAACCAGTTTTCACCCAACAGGGCGTCAACATCGTGGCTGTTAAAGCCAACGGCGGCGAGGCCGGCGGCTACGTTGTCAAAGTCGCGGTTGTCTTTAAACCACGCCGGCATGGGGGGGAAGCCTGGGTTGCTGGCCGAGCCCTCGCCGTAATCGGTGTCCTTGGTGTAGCGGCCTTTGCGCATCCACTCCACGACCGTGTCGGGCTGGTTTTGGCACAGGTCGGTGCCCATACCCAAGTTTTCCACACCGACCAAATCGGCGGTCCGCGCGACCATGCTGCAAAAGCTCTCTAGGGTGCACGCCGACTTGTCTTTGAGATGGTGTGGATACAGTGAAAAACCAAACATCCCGCCGCGTGCGGCCAAGGCCTTCATGACGTCATCGCTCTTGTTGCGCAGGGCAGGTGCCCACGCACTGGGGTTTGCATGCGAGATCACAATGGGCCGTGCAGATAGATCAATGGCTTCCAGCGTGGAGCGCTCAGCCGAGTGGCTCATGTCAATCACCAAGCCCACACGGTTCATCTCTTTAATCACCTGCTTACCCATGCGCGTAATGCCGCTGTCGTGGCTCTCATAACAACCCGTTGCCAGTAATGACTGGTTGTTATAGGTGAGCTGCATGAAGCGGGCGCCCAAGGTATGCACTATTTCAACCAAGCCAATGTCATCTTCAATAGGAGATGGGTTTTGGAAGCCAAAGAAAATAGCCGTGCGGCCTGTCTCACGTGCGCGGCGCACGTCATCACCCGTGCGGCCTAACATGAGTCGGTTGGGGTACATCTCAAACCAGCGGTTCCAAGCCTCTAAGTTGAGGATGGTTTCCCGTAGGTTCTCGTGATACGCAATGGTTACGTGCACCGCATCGACGCCGCCCACTTTCATTTGCTCAAAAATTTCAGGCGACCAGTTGTTGTACTGGAGACCGTCGATTCGATGCGCTGTATTCCTCATGTCAATCCATCTCCTTAAATGGGTTCGTTCGCTTTGATGTAAGCCGTTTTCACCACTGTGTAGAAATCTTTTGCGTACTGGCCTTGCTCGCGGGGGCCATAAGAGCTCTCACCCCGACCGCCAAATGGCACGTGGTAATCAGTACCTGCCGTTGCTAAGTTCACCATCACACAACCCGTGCGCGCATTGCGCCTAAAGTGCGTGGCGCGTGCCAAGTCGCGCGTCATGATGCCCGCCGTTAAGCCAAACCGGGTGTCGTTAACCGTGGCCAAACCCTCGGCGTAGCTGTCCACCTTGATCACACATGCCATGGGGGCAAAGAGCTCTTCTTGGTTCACTTCCCACTCGTTGCGCGTGCCCGCAAACACGGTGGGTGTCATGTAGTAACCCTTTGTGGCCAGTTCGAGTAACTCGCCGCCAAACATGAGCTGACCGCCATTGGCTTTCGCCATGGCCACGCTCGCCACGTTTTGTGCGAGTTGCTCGGCGCTCACAACGGGGCCCATTTGTGTGGTGCGGTCAAGCGCGTTGCCCACCTTCAACGCTTTAGCGCCTGCCACCAAACGAGACATAAATTCGTCGTGCACGGCAGCGTGTACGACCAAGCGTGATGAGGCGGTGCACTTTTGCCCTGTGCCACCAAACGCACCGTTTAAGGCGCAGGCAACAGCGCTGTCCATATCGGCGTCATCCATAACCAACAAGGCGTTCTTCGAGCCCATCTCCAACTGCACGCGGGTGAAGTTTGCGGCAGCCGCCACTGCAATACCGCGGCCCACTGGCACGGAGCCGGTGAAGCTAATGGCATCAATCTCTGGGCTTTCAATGAGTTGTTGCCCCACGCTTCGGCCTGAGCCCATCACTAAGTTAAAGGTGCCAGCAGGCAAACCATGGCGCGAAATGATGTCGGTCAACGCCACCGCAGAGGCGGGTACGAGGTTGGCAGGCTTCCAAATCACCGCATTACCAAACGCCAACGCAGGCGCAATCTTCCAAGCCGCTGTGGCAGTCGGGAAGTTCCAGGGCGACACAATCGCCACCACGCCCACCGCTTCGCGTCGCACATCCACCTCAACACCGTCGCGCACCGAGTCGGCGTTGTCGCCAATTTGGCGCAGCACCTCGGCGGCGTAGTAGGTAAAGAATTGACCCGCCCGATACACCTCGCCACGACCCTCTGCAAACGGCTTACCTTCTTCGCGTGACAGCAGCTCGCCCAAGTCATCGGCGCGCGCCATCATCTCTTGGCCAATACCCATGAGCGCGGTTTGGCGCTTCTCGAGTGAGGTGCGCTCCCATAGCGGCTGTGCTTGCTTTGCAGCGCTAATTGCGTCGCGCAGTTGGGCGGCGCTTGCTTGTGCAAAGTGGCCAATCACGTCGCTCAGGTCCGAGGGGTTGATGTTGTCGACGGTGTTGTCACCATCTAGCCACTCACCGGCGATGTAATTACGAGTCTCTAGGGTCATGGGGTTCAAACTGTCTTTCAGTACGGGTTCACATGCGGAATGCATTTATTAAGTAGCGCGATCTTGACGGCATCTAAAACTTCAGTCAAACTAATTATTATTAAATAAATTTCAGATTAACTTAAGTATAAAAAATGGTCAAACTCGAACACCTTCGGGTCTTTGTCGCTGTGGCAGAGGCGGGCGAGTTGCAGCAAGCCGCTGCACACCTGAGGCGCACCCCAGCCGCGCTGTCTATGACGCTCAAACAGCTAGAAGAAGCCTTGGGCGGCAGTCTCTTTGAAAACGAGCGCAAAGGGCGGCTCACGCCACTGGGTGAGTTCTCACTCAACCAAGCGCGTCCATTGGTGGGCATGTGTGCCAATGCCATCAGCGAGATGAAGCACTTCGCCATGGGGCGCTCGGGGTTGGTGCAAGTAGCCGCCGTGCCATCGGCTGCCGCCTTGCTGTTACCCAAAGCCTTGCGGCGTTTGCGCACCAGTCGGCCTGACGTGCGGGTGCAGTTGCGCGACATTGACTCCAGCGCCGTTGTGAAAGCCGTGCGAGAGGAGAGCGTTGACGTGGGCATCGCCACCGTGGCGGGGCATCTCCCCGACCTCATCGTTACCCCTTTGCTCATTGACCCCTTTGTGTGGGTTTGCCCACCTGAGCACCCCCTCACCAAACTGCGCCGCAACGTGCGCTGGCAGGACATAGCCCCCGATGACTTCATTGCCAACGGCCTGTGCGCGGGCTTGGGCGTACCTGAACTTGACGCGCTGGTTGAGCGCGCCAGCCTCATGCTGCTTAGCACCTCGTCGCTACTGGGGTTTGTAAGGGCCTCAATGGGCGTAACCCTACTGCCCGCGTTGGCTGTACCCAATGACGGCACCTTGGTTACCTTGCCCTGCCAGTCAAAGCGCTATGTGCGCCAGCTTGACCTGATCTCCCGTGCCGATGTGGCCATGGTGCCCGCGGCAACGGCGTTGATTGATGCCGTGAAGGCGGAGGCCGCGGCATGGGAGCCGCCGAATGCGTAAGGCATAGCGTCCGGCGTGAGGGAGATCTCTTCCAAAAACACTTAAGCACTATTAAATTAATAATTAAATAGTTATTTATAACTATTATACTTTGTTGATAAATTTAAAGTGCTACAAAGTAAGAATGCCGACCGAAATGAAGTCAGCACGAACATAAGCGCGTTCGCGCACCAGTAAAAGCAGGTACGGCGTGAGAGCGCTGTGCCCCAACTACAGACTTATCGATCTCTACGACCCACTCAGCATGCCGACTGACTGCAAGCGCGCACAAGAAATCGCTGGCAAAACATAAGACGAAGGCTAGGAAAACACGCATAGCCCGCCTTTTAGTCGAATCGTGGATTTTTTTAGACATTTACAAATAGTTAAACCTAAAAATAAGCGTAATTTAAAATATATGAATGAAACTATAAAATCTTCTAAAAAAAATACCTCCGAAGATAAAAGCAATGATCTTTCGAATTTAAAAGAAATTCTTTGTAGAACTACTCAGGAAGACTTAAATGGAATATTCACGAGTCATACGAGCACGACTAATTTTTTAGGGGATTACGTAAAATGTCACTACCATTTCCTGCAATGCGATGGGAATAACAACCCACAGCTGGAGTTACTGGTAGATCATCTTTTGACTCAGATTACAAACTATGCAATTCCACGAAAAGCTATACAAGAAGCGATGGATTTAGATCGAAGTAAAAATAGTACAGTAAATGTCACAAGGTTGGCGTTCGAAGCACAAAAATTGTTTACTACGGCGAGTACTTCAGGTGAGTTCGGGGAGATTTTGTTATTCGTACTGGTGGAAACATTCCTACAGATTCCAATGCTCCTGTGTAAAATGAAATTTAAAACAAGCACTAACATGCACGTACATGGTGCTGATGGCGTCCACGTAGGCGTAAATCCAGATACTCAGAAACTTATACTTTACTGGGGGGAGTCGAAAATTTATAAAGATATTCAGGCTGCAGTTACAGACTGTGTGAAATCGATTGCGCCCCAACTTGAAAACTATGATCGCAAGCAACGGGAATTAATGCTGATAAGAGATAACTTAGAGCTTAATGATTCTATATTAGAACAAGCAATCCTTAGCTTCCTTATCCCTGGCTCTAAAAATTTTATGAGTGTTGAATCTGCCGGAATTTGTTTAATTGGATTTGATTATAAAAATGAAAACAGAAGCACAAAGACAAGTGAGGCAATAAATAATGGGAAAAATATAGATTTCGATCAACTTTGGGGTCAGAAGGTAAAAAACCAAATAGAAAAATATCAGCTAGAAAACTTTACGATTCACTTCTTATTCGTGCCTTTCCCATCTGTGGCTGCTTTTCGCACTCGTATGCGAAGTAAGCTAGGCTTGCCCACAATAGCTACTTAAAAAATACTGCGATTGAAATTAAAATATTTATTTATGGAAAATATTCATCAAAAATTACTTGAGGCCCCTTCCTTTATAAAAATGATGCGCGCGATAGTGCTGCATTCAAGTGCTGATGATCTTGGCATCAAACTGATAGTTGAAGAAAGAAATGTATCATCAGGTTTCGATTGGGGATATTTACTATTAGTTGGCGGTATTCTAGCAGTGGCGACTTCAGATACTGCTAAATTATCAGCATTGAGAATTGTGCAGTGTTACTTGACCCAAAATGAGACCTCGGAAGTAGGTCGTGTCAGGGCAGCTTTAATCCTGAATGCGCTAGCTAACGAACCCGCAATAACATTGGCTAAAAATAAATATAAGTTAAAAGAAAATTACGAAGATAATTTACCGTTACCAATCGCAATGTCCTTCCAAAGACGGGCTGTTGCTCTAAGAATTGATGATGGGAGTGAGGCTGGCTTTAAAGCGAATCATTTCCAGAAGGAATTATGGTCGACACTGAAAAAGAATCGCTATATTTCTGTGTCTGCCCCTACGTCGACGGGAAAATCATTCATATTTGCACGTTGGGTAGCCTATTCTTTAAAAAGTAATATAGAAAATGATATGCAAGGAGGGATCATATATTTAGTACCTACTCGCGCTTTGATGACGCAGGTTTCTAGAGACCTAAAGAACAGTATCCCACAAGAACTCATAGAAAAAATTAATATTTCTAATGAATTTTTTCAGGCGGATGCTCCGCTTCAGCCGGTATATTTTGTATATGTTCTTACTCAAGAGCGATTGCAAATTTTGTTATTGAAGCGGCCGACTATAAAAGTGGTCTCTTTAATTGTGGATGAGTCTCAGAATATAGGTGATAGAACTCGTGGAACACTGCTGCAAACAGTTATCGAGCAATTAGTCTATTTAAACCCATCGATGCAAATTCTATTTGCTAGTCCAATGATTGCTAATCCAGAAATTCTGTACGAGGATTTTGGTGATCGTGATATTTCTTGTTCACTTCGAGTTGATGATAAAGTAGTGCTTCAAAATTTGTATTGGATTAAAAAGAAGCCTGGTGTGCGCTACGAATGGTCAGTCGTTTTAAAGGATGGTACCGGCGATCTCGAAATCGGCGCTGGCTTTAATTTAGACCAAACGATTCCTAACGTTGACTATCTCCCGCGGTTTGCATTTGCAGTAGCCAAAAATACAATAGGAAATTTGATTTACGTAAATTCTCCTAATAAAGCTGAGCAAGCAGCAGTAAGTCTTTGTGCGTTGATAAAGGCTGATATGCCTAGAACTCGAATCAAGAGTGATGCCATTCTCGAGGGGCTAAAAGATCTAATTGAACTTTCAAATCGTGGCGTTAGCGAAGCCTTCCTTTTATCCCAAACCTTGCCCTACGGCGTTGCGTTTCATTACGGGCCTATGCCAGCAGTATTGCGCGATGAAATTGAAAATCTTTTTAACAAAGGTCATATCAAGTTTTTATTTTGTACCTCGACACTGATTGAAGGGGTAAATCTCTCTTGCCGTAATATTTTTCTCTACAACCCTAAGAAAGGCAATGCGCCATTATCCACAGATGAGTTTTGGAATATTGCGGGTCGCGCGGGTCGTTGGGGTAAAGAGTTCCAAGGTAACATTTTTTGTATTTCTGCGGAGAAGTGGAAAATACCGCCACCAACCATTCGACATACGGCTATCTTACGACGTGCGCTTGATGGCGCAGTGGCTGAGAGCGCCGCTTTACTTGATCTTATAAACTTAGGCTTTGACTTTGATTTGCGTAAGACAGAGGCGTACTTAATACAAGCTTTCGCATATTTTGCTGGACATTCTGATGGGAACGGCGGGTTCGAGAACTTGCTGTCTGAGAGACGACTTTCACCTGAGAAAATACAAAGTCTAGCTGTGGCTGTCACTAAGGTAACGGCGACACTCAATGTGAGTACAACTGTGCTCAGAAGAAATCCCAGTGTGAGTCCTTATGCTTTGGAAGCACTTTATTTGGCTTTCGCGAAAAAGGACCCCCTAGAGATTATTGTTCCCGAAGGTAAGCCTGACCGTAAAGTTTATGAAGCCATCTTTAATTTGCTAAGGGAGACAAAGCTAAGCCTTGGTCTTGGCAGCAGCGCAAAAGGGGCTAGTTTTTTTGCTTCGCTTGTCTACAAGTGGAGCTCTGGCCACTCGCTACATTCGATAATCAAGGACCAACTCCGGTACGAGGAGTGGCGTTCGAAGCATCTACTAGCCACTACGAAGTCCACGCAAGAACGTTCGCCGGCAAACGTGATTCGTGATACCTTGAAAAATGTTGATAAAGCCGCAAGATTTGAGGCGCCAAAGGGCATCAA
>Ga0209138_1001880_pt1 | contig 17028 bp, 12 predicted proteins | sample SaaInl3SG_22_DNA_FD_184645 | JGI IMG/M metagenome (GOLD analysis project Ga0209138, IMG submission 184645) | Marine microbial communities from expanding oxygen minimum zones in the Saanich Inlet - ESP_153SG_22_DNA (SPAdes) (version 2) | ecosystem: Environmental > Aquatic > Marine > Intertidal...
GGGCGCTGCCCGCGCTCACCCACTGGTCCCAGACCACATTCATCGCCCCAATATCAGCAATGTTCGCTAGGAAAATTTCCACACGCAGCAGCCGCGTCTTATCGCTACCCGCCTCTTGCAAGTGCCTATCAATTTGTGCCAGCACATCACGGGTCTGCCCCTGGATATCGGTCTCCCCCGATTCGGGCACCATACCGGCGAGATAGACCACACCGCCATACACCGCAGACTCACTCAGGCGGGCGCCAACATGGTGGCGGATGATCTCGTTGGGAGAGCCTGCGGCAGGCTCTGACGCAGCGCTAGCTGTATCGCTAAGGCGGGTATTTTCGTTCGATGGGGTTTGCATAGTGGTTTAGTTTACGTTTTCTTGGCACCCAGCTTAGACTCACTGCCATCCATGACACGCGCCAAGTTAGCGCGGTGCCGCCAAATAAGCATCACCGCCATCACAACAAGACAGGCGACAGACACAGCACCGGCTTGCCACACGACGCCGTGACCGAACAGCCAGTAAAAAGGTGCAAATACCGCCGCCACAACCGAGGCCAGCGACACATAGCGACTGAAATAAGCAACGATCAAGAAAGTGGCGAGGCAAGCCAGGCCCAAGGCCGGCTCTAAACCGAACAAAAAACCGACTGCGGTCGCCACACCCTTACCGCCTTTAAAGCGAAAAAACACAGGATACAAATGGCCCAAAAAAGCCGCCAAACCAGCCAACGATGCCCATGCAACCGCGTCGCCAGCCCACGACACGTTGGTGCCGTAAGCCAGCACCACCGCGACGGGTACATAGCCCTTAAGCGCGTCTAACAAAAGGGTGGCAACCGCCGCCACCTTGCTCCCAGAGCGCAGCACGTTAGTGGCGCCAGGATTTTGGCTACCGAAAGTCCGTGGGTCAGCCAAGCCCATTACTCGGCTCACCAAAACAGCAAAAGCCAGTGAGCCCAGCAAATAGGCCGCGCCGACGAGCAACACGGGCAACAGCGTGGATTGAGATAGTTCCATAGGCGTCAATCGTTAGCTCGTTGTTAGACCGCAGGGTCGCCCCACTCAAACCGCAGCGCGTCAATGGCCGCAAGCGTCGCTTCGTCAAGTGGCTTATAAAAACCGGCTAGGCAGGCATCGAACTGGGCCACGCTGGTCACACCAATGATCGTGCTCGTTGCCACCCATTTGGCATGACAAAACGCGAGCGCTAACTCAAGCGGCGTCATACCCTGCGCCTTGGCCAGCGCATTGTATTGGCGCGCCGCATCCAGCGCGCGGGGACGTCCCCAGCGCTGCTTACGTACCGACTCATAGATGGCCAAACGCCCCTGTGGTGCGCCATCGTGCACCAGTCCGGTATCGTCGTATTTGCCGGTCAACAGGCCAAATGCCAAAGGGGAATAGGGCAACAAGCTAACGCCCAATCGGTAGAGGCTTTCAGACAAACCATTTTCAACCGACCGGTTCAACAAGTTGAATGGGTTTTGCACGGTTGCAACGCGCGGTAAATTGTGGACCTCGGCCAAACGCACGAACTCGTGCAGTCCGTATGGCGTTTCGTTAGACAACCCAATCTCACGCACTTTGCCTGCCTTGACCAAGCGCTGCATCGCCTCCAACTGCTCCATGATGGGCGCGCAGTCCTTGTCCTTTGCCGGGTCAAAATACATCTCTCCAAAAGCCGGTACATGGCGGGCAGGCCAGTGGATTTGATACAAGTCGATCACGTCCGTTTGCAGGCGGCGCAAGCTACCCTCACAGGCACTCACGATTTCAGCCGCCGTAAGGCCACACTGCTCACCGCGAATCCAAGGCATGCCACGGGAGGGTCCTGCCACTTTGGTTGCGAGCACTACCTTGTCTCGTTGCCCTGGGTGCTTGGCGAACCAATTACCCATAATCGTCTCGGTGGCCCCGAATGTTTCTGCTTTGGTTGGCACCGAGTAGATCTCAGCCGTATCCCAAAATGTGACATCGCACTCAATCGCGCGGTCCAACACCGCGTGGGCATCGGCTTCACCGACTTGCTCACCAAACGTCATGGTGCCCAAGCAAATCGGGCCGACTTCTAAGCTTGACTGACCTAACCGCGCCAATCCGGCTCGCTGATTTCCACTCATACGCTTCCCCTCCTGATTTATTTCAAACCCGCGCCCGCCTGCTGGGCGCGCTCTTCTTCTAACACCCGCAGCACCCGCCGCTGCACCTTCCCCGTGGTTGTCATTGGCAAGGCATCAACAAACTCAATATCCTTAGGATATTCGTAGGGCGCTAATTTTCCGCGCACATAAGACTGCAGTTCCACGGTCAACACCGCGTCCCAGTCTTGGCGTACCTGGGCCTCCAACGTCGCACGTTGCGCGGCAACGTCAGGCGACAAAACCACGAAGGCCTTCACGGTCGCGCCACGCGCCTTATCGGGCTTGGGCACCACAGCAGCGTTGACCACGCTGGGGTGTCTCACCAAACAGTTCTCGATCTCCCCGGGGCCAATTCTGTAGCCAGCCGCTTTGAACATGTCATCCGTGCGGCCAGCATACCAAAGGTAGCCATCCGCATCACGACGCGCCAGATCACCGGTGCGACACCAATCACCCGTGTATTTTTTCGTGGTCGCCTCGGGGTTATTCCAGTAGCCAAGAAAAAACACCGGGTCATTTTGGCCGTCATGACCTTGCCGCAGCACCGCTACTTCGCCAATAACCTCGTCGCCGCAGCGCTTGCCTGCATCGTCGATCACATCGACCACATGGCCAGGGTAGCCTTTACCCATGCTGCCCGGCTTGGCAGGCCACCCCACATCGGTTCGCTGATTATTCATGGCGCAATTACCGACGATGTAGTTGATCTCCGTCTGCCCAAACATCTCGTTCACAACCACGCCCAACTCCCTCTCGCACCACTCAAAGACGGCATCACCTACCGCCTCCCCTGCACTCATGAGCGCATGGAGCTCAAAGTGAAACTGGGTTTTGGGTCGGGGGTAGGCCTTCATCATTGCCTTCAGTGCCGTCGGGAACAAAAAGCTGTGGGTGACCCGGTGGCGCTCTAGCAGTTGGAATGCAGCCTCTGGCGAAAATCGCCCGGCATACGCCACAATGGGCCGGCCAAAAAACAAGCAAGGCAACAAGGCGTCCATCAGCCCACCCGTCCACGCCCAATCGGCGGGACTCCAAAAAACCGTATCGTTACTGGGCTCTTCCGGGAAGCCCTCCGCATCACAGCCCCGGCCCGCTGGGTCGTAGCCAAACCAGTTTTGACTGCACACAAAGCCCGTTAGGTTACCCAGCAACGCGCTGTGCGGAATCAGCGCACCTTTGGGATTACCTGTGGTCCCGCTGGTGTAGATCAACACCGCCGGATCGGTCGCCAAGGTGTCGACAAGCGTAAAGCTGTCTACCTGCGCCGCTAGCGCGTCCGCCCAGGCCACGGGTTGCACCCGCTCTGGCACCGAGGCAGGTGCGGGGGTGTCGGTATGAACCAGTACCCGCATATCTGGACACTGCCACAGCACGGCTTGGACACCATCTACCGTGGAGGCATCCACAATGGCGCCCACCGCTTGGCTATCTTGCAAACGAAATGCGAGCGCCTCCGGACCAAACAACTGCGATAACGGCATACCCACTGCACCCATCTGCAGCAGGGCGATGTAGGCCACCGCCGTCTCGAACCGCTGCGGCATCACAATGGCCACCCGGTCACCGCGCTGAACGCCCGCAGCCACCAGTGCGTTGGACAAGCGGTTGGCGGCACGCTGCAAAACGTCATAGCTGTAACGGTGGGTACTCCCCAGCGGATCATCGCTCCCAACCGCCTGGTCGATCACGGCGGTGCGGTAATAGGCGTCCTGACGCTGCGACCATCGCCGCGAACACCCTGTGGCCATATTGAAGTGTTTGGGGACAGACCACGCAAAGGACTGCGTCAGTGTGTCGTAATGGTCGTCGTCGTAGTGGTCGGCCAGAGCAGCGGTTGTTTTTTTATTGGTTGTCATAGCAAATTACTGATTTGGTTAAATGGACACCCATTTCTTCTTAAGATAAGCGAATGTATCAATCATCCCCCTACGCTGTGAAGCGCCCGAGCCAGACCTACTTTACCCGTATACGGGGTCTGCAGTTCCACTACCGCACCTGGGGCACCCCCCAACCGGGGCAAGCACCGCTGGTTTTGGTGCATGGCTGGATGGACGTGGGCGCCTCTTTCCAGTTCATGGTCGATGCCATGGCAGCAGACCGCTGGATCATCGCACCCGACCTGCGGGGGTTTGGACTGACCAAAACCCCCGATGCAGACAACTTTTGGTTTCCTGACTACATCGCTGACCTCGATACCCTGCTGACCGCATTGGTCCCCGACCAAGCCATTGACTTGGTGGGGCACAGCCTAGGCGGCCATGTGGCAACCACCTATGCAGGTGTGCGCCCAGAGCGCATACGCCGGCTAGTCAACCTGGAGGGCTTCGGCATGGCGAACACCATTGCCAGCCAAGCACCCGGGCGCTACACCCGCTGGTTGGACGAGTTGGCGCAGTTTCACCAAGGCGCCCTCGACCTCAAAACCTACGAGTCGGTAGACGGTGTGGTGAGACGCCTGCGCAAGACAAACCCCCGCCTGACAGAGGGGCGCGCTCAGTGGCTGGCGAGAGAATGGTCTGAGCCCACGCCGGATGGCCGCTGGCAAATTAGGGGGCATGCCGCGCACAAGCTCATCAGCGGCCAGCTGTTCCGCGCTGAAGAGACCATCGCCATCTACCAACGCATCACAGCACCCACCCTGTTTGTGCGTGCCGAAGAGGACAGCTTGCAGACCTGGTGGAAGCACAAGTTCACTCAAGAAGAGTTTGCCCAGCGGTTACAGCACATTGCGCACGCCGAGACCCATGTCATGCACGATGTCAGCCACATGTTGCACCACGACAAACCGGAAGAATTGGCCCACTTAATCACCGCTTTTTTAGAAAAATAGGCCCTGAGCAAGGTTTAGAACCTAGCGCCTTCAATGTGGCCCTGTGGCGTGAGAAAATAGCCCCTTTTGCTGAACTAATAAAGAACTGAGCACATCATGGAAGCCGAAAGCCTAAACGCCCTCTCCAACCTCATCGACGACTTGCAAGAGCGCGTGGGTGAGTTACGGAGGTATCTTTGACTTCGATGCCAAAGAAAACCGTTTACGCGAAGTAGAAGCTGCCCTAGAAGACCCCGGCGTCTGGAACGACCCCAAGCGCGCTCAAGAGCTGGGCAGAGAGAAGAAGACCTTAGACGACGTCGTCACCGTATTGATCAAACTCGACAGCGACTTATCGGACAACAAAGAGTTGTTTGACATGTCGCAAGACGACCCCAGCGGACTGCGGGCGATTGAAGCCGATGTCGCGCAACTCGTCACGCTCGTGGAACGGCTTGAATTCCGCCGTATGTTCAGCCAAGAAGCTGATCCCAACAACTGCTTTATTGACATTCAAGCGGGCGCTGGCGGCACCGAGGCTTGCGACTGGGCCAGCATGTTGCTGCGCCAATACCTGCGCTACGCCGAGCGACAAGACTTCAAAACCACCATTGAAGATGAGACCCCCGGCGACGTTGCGGGCCTGAAGGGCGCCACCATCAGGGTTGAGGGCGAGTATGCGTTTGGACTGCTGCGTACCGAAAGTGGCGTACACCGCTTGGTGCGCAAGTCGCCGTTTGACTCATCAGGCGGACGTCATACGTCGTTTGCATCGATCTTTGTTTACCCTGAGATCGATGACTCAATAGAAATTGATATCAACCCCGCAGACGTGCGCACAGACACCTACCGAGCCAGTGGTGCGGGCGGGCAGCACATTAACAAAACGGACTCTGCCGTTCGGCTTACCCACATCCCCACCAACATCGTGGTGCAGTGCCAAGATAGCCGCAGCCAACACAGCAACCGCGATGTGGCATGGAAGCGCCTGCGCTCCAAGCTCTATGACTTCGAAATGCGCAAGCGCATGGACGAGCAACAGAAATTAGAAGATGGCAAGACCGATGTCGGCTGGGGCCACCAGATCCGCTCGTATGTCTTGGACCAAAGTCGTATCAAAGACTTGAGAACGGGCGTTGAGGCGTCGAACACACAAAAGGTGCTTGACGGCGACTTAGACATGTTCATTGAAGCCTCGTTAAAGCAAGGCGTCTAGCGCCCCCCTTTCACGCCCACCCGCTTTGAATTACCCGGAATTAAACAATGCAAGCACTCATGGCTGACAACACACACGCTGCCACCCTGATCAAACGTGAAGACTACGCGCCACCGCCTTTTTGGATAGACAGCGTTGACCTCACCTTTGACCTAGACGCCACTAAAACGCGGGTGCTCAATAAAATGCGCCTGCGTCGCAACCCCTCTGCGTCAACCCAGGCGTTGCGCCTAGACGGCGAGGAACTCACACTCACGCGCGTCATGGTGAATGGTCAGGGGTCTAGCTTCAAGGTAGATAACGGTCAACTGGTGTTAGAAAACTTGCCCGAGGGCGAGGAGGCCTTTGACCTCGAGATTTTGACCACCTGCAACCCACAACAAAACACCCAGCTCATGGGCTTGTACATGAGTGCGGCGACCTTCTTCACCCAATGTGAGGCGCAGGGCTTTCGTCGCATCACCTACTTCTTAGACCGTCCTGATGTGATGGCTACCTTCGCGGTCACACTGCGCGCCGACAAGGCGGCCTTTCCCGTGCTGCTCTCCAACGGCAACCTGATCGAAAGCGGTGACTTAGCGGATGGCAAGCACTTTGCGCACTGGCAAGACCCCCACCCGAAACCCAGCTATCTGTTTGCATTGGTCGCAGGCGATCTGGTCTGCCGCGAGCAGCGTATTACTGCCCGCAACGGTCAGTCACACCTCTTACAAATCTACGTGCGTCCGGGTGACTTGGATAAGACTGAACACGCAATGAACGCCCTCATGGCAAGCATTGCGTGGGATGAGTCGCGCTTCAATCTGCCACTGGACCTCGAGCGCTTCATGATCGTCGCCACCAGTGACTTCAACATGGGCGCCATGGAGAACAAAGGGCTGAACATCTTCAACACCAAGTTCGTTCTGGCAAGTCCCGCAACCGCTACGGACGCCGACTTCAACAACGTCGAGAGCGTGGTTGCACATGAGTACTTCCACAACTGGACGGGCAACCGCATCACCTGCCGCGACTGGTTCCAACTGTCGCTTAAAGAGGGATTAACCGTATTTCGCGACCAAGAGTTCAGCCAAGACATGGCTGGCAGTGCATCTGGGCGCGCCGTGAAACGCATTGATGACGTCCGTGTTTTGCGCACAGCCCAGTTCCCGGAGGACGCAGGCCCAATGGCCCATCCCGTTCGTCCTGACCAGTACGAAGAAATTAACAACTTCTACACCGTCACCATTTACGAAAAAGGGGCCGAAGTTGTTCGTATGATGCAAACCCTCGTTGGTAAAACCGGCTTCGCAAAGGGCATGGCGCTGTACTTCGAGCGCTTCGACGGTCAGGCCGTAACCTGCGACGACTTCGCGCAAGCCATTGCCGACGCCAACCCCGATACGGCTCTCGCAACGCACCTCACAACCTTCAAGCGCTGGTATAGCCAAGCAGGCACCCCGCGTCTGCGCGCCAGTACGCAATACGACATGGCGGCGCGCACGCTCACGCTCGAACTAAGCCAAAGCTGCGGCGGCACGCCCGCGCAACCCACCAAAGAACCGTTTCTCATTCCCGTAACGTTGGGCCTCATTGGCGAGGACGGGCAAGCATACCCGCTGACGCTTGCCGGAGAGTCTGAACCAACTAGCCCCCTACTTAGCCGCACGCTGGTGATGACCGACGCCAGCCAACAGTTTGTGTTTACCAACGTTACCCAACCCGTGGTCCCCTCGGTGTTGCGCGGCTTTAGCGCCCCGGTGGTCTTAGAAATAGATCTCAGCGATGCACAGTGGTTACACCTGCTCGCGCACGACAGTGACCCGTTTAATCAGTGGGAAGCCTCACAACGACTAGCGCTCACACGGTTGCTACACGCTGTTCGCAGTGGCGAGCCTGCTAGCGCAGACGCGCCGTATGTGAGTGCTTTGCGTGCAGTTTTAGCCTCCCCGGCGCTAGACCCCGGCTTCAAAGAGTTGGTACTCACCTTGCCGAGTGAATCCTACATTGCCGAGCAACTGAAAGCCGTTGACCCACAGCGTATTCACAGCGCCCGGGAGGGACTGCGCGCTGCGCTGGCCGCGGAGCTTCGTGATGCGTGGGCCAACGCCTTTGGCAACTACAACGCCACCCAAAGCTACCGCCCAGACGCCGCCAGTAGCGGCCAACGCGGCCTCGCCAACTTGGCACTTGCCAACCTTGTTCTAGACGGCACGCTAACGGGTGATATCGCTTGGTCAGAAGTGGCTCTGCAGCGGTTTCACTTGGCCAACAACATGACAGACCGCTTTGGCGCCATGAGCGCCTTGGTCAACGCGGCTAGCCCGCTTGCGCAAACGGCACTTGACAAGTTTTACGCCCTATTCAAAGGCGATGCCTTGGTCATTGACAAGTGGTTTGCGCTGCAATGCACCCGTATCGACCGCAACGGCGACGTCTTACCCACGGTTAAGCGACTGCTAGCACACCCCGACTTCAGCACCAAGAACCCCAATCGTGCACGCAGCGTGCTCTCCACCTTCTGCCAAGCGAACCCCGCTGCATTCCACCGCGAAGATGCGGGCGGCTATGTGCTCTGGGCTGAAAAGGTGCTGGAGCTAGACGCCTTTAACCCGCAAGTTGCTGCGCGCCTCGCGCGTGCCTTAGACCGTTGGGAAATTTTGGCCGAACCATACCAAACCGCCGCGCGCACAGCTATCGAGCGCGTGGCCTCAAAACCAGACCTCAGCGGTGATGTCCGAGAGGTCGTCTCACGCGCCTTGGCGCATTAACCCACTGCACCGGCCACCGCGTAACCAGGACCCTCGCATGTCAACCTCACGCATCTCACTCACCCGCTATCTCATAGAGCAAGAGCGCATTCACGGCACTCTTCCGCCGCAACTGCGCTTGCTGCTTGAGGTCGTTGCACGCTCGTGCAAAAGCATCAGTCTCTCCGTAACCAAAGGCGCATTGGGAGACATATTGGGCGCGACCAAAACAGAGAACATTCAGGGAGAGGTTCAAAAGAAGCTAGACATCATCGCCAACGAGGTACTGATTGAAGCCAATGAATGGGGCGGCCATTTGGCCGCGATGGCGAGTGAGGAGATGGACAGCATCCACGTCATTCCAAACCGCTACCCTCAAGGCGAATACCTATTGCTGTTTGATCCCTTAGACGGCTCTAGCAACATCGATGTCAACGTCAGCATAGGCACCATCTTCAGTGTGCTTAAGAAGCCAGAGAACACGCCAGCCGTCGGCGAGGCGGACTTTTTGCAACCCGGTAGCAAGCAAGTAGCCGCGGGCTACTGCGTTTACGGCCCACAAACCACCCTGGTGCTCACGGTGGGCAATGGCGTGGCCATGTTTACCCTAGACCGCGAGCAAGGCTCTTTTGTCCTAACGCAAGAAAACATACAAGTCCCTGAGGACACGCAAGAGTTTGCCATCAACATGAGCAATATGCGGCACTGGGCAGCCCCCGTCAAACGCTACGTGGACGAGTGCTTGGCAGGCGAGGAAGGTGTGCGAGAGAAGAACTTCAACATGCGGTGGATTGCCAGCATGGTCGCAGATGTTCACCGCATCCTGACCCGTGGCGGGGTGTTCATGTACCCATGGGACAAACGCGAACCCAACAAGCCGGGCAAACTGCGCCTCATGTACGAAGCCAACCCCATGAGCTGGCTCATCGAACAGGCGGGCGGCGCGGCCACCAATGGTCAGCAGCGCATATTGGACCTGCAACCAGCGGGCTTACACGAGCGCGTAAGCGTGATCTTGGGGAGCAAAAATGAAGTAGCGCGCGTCACCCGCTACCACGCTGAGGCGGTGAAGTAAGTACCTGCAATCAAAAGTTATAATGCGAGACAAGCCGGAATAGCTCAGTTGGTAGAGCAGCTCATTCGTAATGAGAAGGTCGGGGGTTCGATTCCTCTTTCCGGCACCACTCGATTTAATAATAGCCAGTTAAATCAACGATGTGATCTCCAAAAGCACCAATTGTTTAGGTAGCTTTTAGGTAGATTAACATGACTAAGCTCAAAGTTGGTAGCATCACTCTCATTGTGAACGGCTATTACATCAACAACGGCAGACCCTACTTCCAACGTGCAGTCCCAGCGGATTTGCAGAAGCGACTAGGTAAGTCCAAGATTGCAATTGCACTCAAACCAGAGCATGGACACGTTGCTCTTCAATGCCAGCGGTTGAGTGAGAAATGGGCTGCGCTGTTTAAAGCAATGCGCAATGACCCTGCACTTACCCCGTCTGAAGTCAAACAAGCGGCTATCACCAAACTTTCCCTCTTTGGATTGAAGGCGGGTGATGGTAATTATGAGATACCAATACCGTTTGGGCATGAGGGAACGTTTAACACTCAGCCTCACCTAGACGAGTTTGTGGATGCGATTGAAGTTGACTTCCGTAGAGGTGACCCAGTAGCGATAGCCGCCTATGAGGCACTCAGAAAGCCTATGCCTGTGCTTCTATCTGAGGCATTTGCAATCTACCTAGACAACCATCAGAAGGGTAACGATAGCGCCTTCAAGGAGTCCCAGTCTCAGCACTGGACGAAGTTCGTAGCGTTAACAGGGGATATACCGTTAATCACCCTAAACAGAGAGCATGCAAAGGAATACAGGGATCACAGGCTTAACACAGGGGTGAAGGCAGCGACAGTCAAACGAGAGCTAAACACGCTGACGGCTATCGTGAATAAGGCATTTGCTGAGTTGACGATTAACCAGAAGAACCCGTTTGAGCAGTTAACAATCCATAAGACTGCCACCAACACGAGCACCGAGAAGCAGCCATACAGCCGTGAAGAGATAACAAAGCTGCTCAGTCAGGCTCGGGCACTGAATGACGAACGACGGCGTATCGTTATCGTGTTAGCTCTGACGGGGGCACGACTAGCTGAGATCGTTGGACTTCGGAGGAAAGACGTAGACCTCACCAATAAGTCCATCCACATCGTGTCGCACCCATCACGATCGCTCAAAACAACTGTATCGCAACGACACCTACCTTTGATACCTCTTGCACTAACTGCAATTGAGGCACAACTATCAGCGCACACAAGCGACTTCGTATTTCCATCTTATGCACGGAAAGTAAGCGTCAAGAGCAATAGCGCCTCTGCGGCTTTGAACAAGTGGGCGAAGACCATCATCAGCACACCTAACAGGACGATGCACTCCTTCCGTCATGCGTTAAGAGACCAACTCAGGGCTGTCAACTGCCCCAATGAGGTCAGCAAGGCTATCGGAGGCTGGTCAGAAGGTAATGACGTGTCTAGCTCTTACGGGCTTGGCTATGAGCTTGAAATGAAGAGGGAATGGTTAACCAAGGCGTATGCATGGCTTGGGTAAGCAGTAGCTCCAAAAAAGCTCATTAGGGATTTCCTGCGAGACCTGTTCTGTAGCTATTATTGATTCAATATATAGCATATAGGTACTGTTTAATGCAAATATCACTTGACAAATTGGTTGTTTTGTGTTATAATTCATGGGCTTAGGTAGATTAGGTATTACTCCTACGTTCTGCCCCTAGCACCAACAGCAGCCCATAGCGGATAACTGCTCAAACCCACCTATCAATTTATTTAAACGACGCTCTGTTTGCAGCCTCGTCTGTTTTGTCGCGTCCGAACGACTAAGGAAAACCTATGCGCTATTTATCCGTATTCATCCCACAGCAACCTACCAAGCCCATCGCGGTGGTTGACCTAAAAAAACCAGAGCGTGTCTCAGTCATTGACGCTATCTACTACTGCGACTTCCATAACGGTCATGCCTATTTGTCAAACTATAAGAACATGCTCACGGCTAAGTTTGACCGTCGTGCTGACAATGGCGACACCAAGCTCTATGACATCCCAGAACGCATTGAAGGTGATGAGCTACTGGCAAAACTCGAAGCACTACAAGCCAGAGGTAATGACAAGAAGCCAAGGAAGATGCACCCAAATAGTCTGGGTAACTTATGCACTGCGCCACGTTTCACGAGCGGTAACAGACCGTTTAAGCGCAGCAAGTTGACTGAGGCTCAATTGGATGAGGCTATCAAGCTGAGGGAGGATGGATTTCCTTGGCGCATGCTGGGAGACAGATATGGCGTTAGTCACGACACGCTTAGGTTGGCAGTGCGAGACAAAGGGAGAAAGTGCCATATTGGGCGCTGAATCTCTAGGCAGCCTCTATGGGTAAACGGCTTACGGTTGCCCTATTAGGGCGCACCGCTGGTTCCGAAATAGGGGACGAGGAGATGCAAGAAATTAAGCATAAACCCTAATTGACGGGTAGGCGCTTGAGGTTCACTTTGAAAGCATCAGGCCAGTGAGCCGATTTAGGCTCACTCTTGATCTCAACGGGGGTAACCAATGAGAACTAACTTAATTATCTTTTTAGTAGTGATAGCACTTGCGGGATTAGGTTTGTATTGGGTAAGCAGTGGCTCCAGCCACAATTATGAGGACATGGGGAAAAGCCTCTACATCTCTAAGTGACCCTGTTACTAGCTTTGAGCGAGATACTTGACGGGCTAGATTACACGACAAAACTCGGACGCTATAGCGCTACTACCCATGCAAATGCCAATAACCATCCCTACGGCGATTAGACTTTTTTATAACGGTTTAGAAACACACAGGCGACCTCATGCCCATAGTCAATCGGGTGGAGACCCCTTCGTTTCTAGGCAAGTAATGCTGGTGCATGACCTTTGCGGCGAAATACTTCCCAGTTCACCTAGCAACCTCTCCAAAGCATCTCAAATGAGTAAAAGCTATTCTGAAGTTGCGCCCGATGTGTTTGTGGAATTACTAGCGAGTCTAGCTGGGCAGGGCTTGCTCTCTGACAAACTTTGGAGCTCTCTCCGTCTGAAAGCGCGTGAGATGCAACAAGAATCGGTGGTCCATGGTGTTCGTCAATAGGATTTTTCTCTTCTAAAGCTAATATTTTTTAGGACTTGGCTTAATCTCAACTGAACAACGTTACTTAACTGCAGAGGTCAAGCTTGCCTTGACGGATGCTGGGAGACAGGTATCGCGTGAGTCACGACACGCTTAGGTTGGCAGTGCGAGACAGAGGGAGAAAGTGCCATGTTCGGCGCTGAGTCTCGGGGCAACCTCGGTGGTTAAAACACCTTGCTGGTACTACCCTACCAGTGAGCACCGAGGTTCCGATACGTGGGTCTGTGCGGCAGGCTATACGGGTTAATAACACCTATTGCCATCAAAGAGCCTGCGTTCAACTAATCAGGCGTATTGCTTCCTTTTGTTTGGAGGCGTATCAGCCAACCAACCCCCATTGGAGCGATTACGACTGATCAGTAACAGAGGGTCTGCATGTTAAGAGCAGTCGCGAGGACTTAACCCAACCCAATACCAAGCGATGAGCCAGTTGTGCCCCGCTTGTGGGTGGTACTTGAAGGGGGTACTTCAGGGGTCGCTTGAGGGCTAACCACCAACACTCAAAACTGATACCTAGTGCCTGCAACGCTGGGATACAACCAAACCAGCCAGTTAGCGTCCCAGCCCTTGCTGACAACTTTGACTGAACAGCTAGTTAGGCTCTGACTATTGATCTTATGCTTAGTCTATGCAGGTAATTTTGGTCTCTTTAATACACTAGCGTGTACACCCCCTCAGATCAAACCGATGGACAAGCAGCACTTAACCAACAGCGAACACCTAGCCAAGTTAATCCTTGATATGGGTATCCCTGCCAACGATGCCTCCACTGCCCTGCTACCTCACAAGCTAACAGTTTCAGGCATGAGCAGGACAGGGTTCGCTGATGCACTCGGTGACCTCGTTCCAAAGATAACAAAGAGCACCGCTATCGCTGACATTGAGAGTCATCGCAAAGCAGCAGAGCTAATCCTGATGGGCACTCTCGCGGCTGCCTTTGATTTCAAGAACCTAGCGCTTGGCACACGTCAAGATAACTTTGTTGAGGACACCCACCTAGGGCGTATGGGTCTAACCAGACGGATTGTTGAAAGAGTGATCCCAGTGCTGATAGATGAGGGATGGATACAAGAGACACTGAAGGGGTATAAGGCAAGCTCAAGTGGCGCTATCCCCGCTAAAAGCTCCCAATACTTTGCTGGTGAGCGTTTGTTGCTCCAATTCGGCTCTTGCCTTTATGACATTGAAGACACGATGTACCTGACCTCGTACCATCGCTTCAATGAGTTTGAAAGCCAGCCAGACAAGAGCATCTATCAGGCTAACGAAGACCTGCTGCACCGCTACAACCACTTCATGGCTGATCACACGTGGGCTAAGAAAAACCCATCCACAAGAGCCTTCAGTCAGACCATGGATAGGGCTGGTCGTATTAACAATAAGTTCCAGAACCTAGCCAACAGAAGAGTGCAGATCAGGAAGAGCACACTCATAGATGGATATGCCATCGCAGAACCTGACTTCAGTTGCAACCATCTCCGTATGGCTTCTGCCATTGTTGGGGAACAGTTACCAGCAGACCCTTACCAAGAGGTGGCTACCCATTTAGGACTGCCTGAAGCGTGTGGACGAGGTTGGGTAAAGCAGGTGTTAACTCGCTGCCTTGGCTCTGCGTCACCTAGGCAGAGAGGAGGCTCAATGAAGCGCTTAGCCTTGGATACTAAAGGGAAGGAACAAATCACCACCGACACATTTCAGGCGATTCAAGCAGCGACAGAACACCTCTTTCCATGGACAAGGACAGAACGATTATTCTTTAACGACGTTGGCGCACACATGCAAAAGCTGGAGGGTGATATCGCCCTTTTGATGATTGAGTGGGCACTTGACCAACAGATTCCCTTGTTGGCGGTTCATGACAGCTTTGCCGTTAGAAAGCAGGATGAGCAGGCGACAGATCAAGCGAAAGAGGCGGCGTGGGAGAAGGTGATAAGTCGCGCGACCAAAAAGAACTGATTTCGTCTACGGGAGCAACCAGCCCTACATGAACGAACCAAGGGGCTACAGGGGCATTCAGAGGGGTTCTGTGCAGGTTCAAACCCACTCCGACTGGCGGGCGCAGTTGCTGTTGGAACAGGTAAGGGAAGCTGAGAGTGAACAGGGCTTAGACCGACTCCGACTGCTGCGAGGTGAAGGTAAACAGAGGCAGGTATATATTCTTAGTAACGTGCCCTTGAATGTGACTGTTGACTATGGATGGAGTTGGAAGCAATATCAGGACTTAGTGGGCATGTGGAGAGCTTGTAACGGGGATGTCCCCACCAAGCCCAGGGAGCTTATGGCACGCATCCCAGAGGTCGCCACCTCTCAAAGGACGGCTGAAAGACTAAGTAAAGAGCTAAAAACCGCCAAAATACTAATAGAGAATACTATTAGTAAAGTGGCGGAAAACTAAGTTTGGAATTTACAATTTCCGAAGACTAGCCGCAATTGGTGCGACTGGCAACCTGACCCCAGCAGATGTGTACTTCGGCAGGGGTGAGTCGATACTTTAAGAGAGGAGAGCAATCAAAGAGCAAACAATCCAAAGCAGACGACTACAACATCAAATTGAAACCGTTTAAACTTTGAAACCAATGAGCCAATCTCTCCTTTGAGAAATTAACCCATCTGTCTCAAACCATTTGAAGACGGACATGCCGTAAGTTGGCAAGACCCTACATTTCTTCTAGACAGACGCCTGCTTCAGAAGTTCGACGCCGATTACATGCTCAATGTCATCAAAATAGCAACCAGCATGGGCATACCTGTCTTACCGGTTCACGATGAGGTGGTATTCCCAGCGGACAAAAATAAAGCAATGTTGGAGATAGTTGCAGAGGCTTTTAAGTGGACGTTTAAAGAAGCTGACGATTTTGGGGGCTGCCAGTCAAGCTAACCACGCTGAACCACGACATTGTACGTGGAATTCATCTACATTCTCAGTGCTTCGGACAACTGAGAAATCGAGCCAACAAACTCACGGGAACGAGTCCAGCTTTCAAGTATGAGCGGGGTATTTGGCTCACACTAATACGCAGTTGTACTTTGAGGGCAGATACGGGCTAACTGTGACATCGCCTTGTAAAATCTGCCGAAATCATGGCTAGAATGCTTCTTCACCAAGAGCGGGCTATAGTGATTTGCTATCACGAGCGTATCGGCTGCGAAGAAGCCTCCTCCAAATTTTTTCGCCTTTGCCCCCCGTAAGCAAGTATCGACACATCTGACGAAAACTCCATCACGATGTAACGAGAGTGTCTTCCAGTTAACTAGGTGGAACTTAACGGTCGCATTTAGTCGTTCGTCAAGGGCAGCCGGATGGTTATATTTTACTCGCACCGCACAACTTTTCGGGTCACTCATTAGGCTTGTTTTTTCGCCTCGAAACATCGCATTTATAACAAATTCGAAAGCTGGATCCATTTCAGCCCAATCTTTTTCCGAAAGACCACGCTTTTTTGCTTCACGTATTCGCTCCATCGCAGATTCCCACTTTTTTGGTGAGTACTCTTGCGCAACCGCAAGACGGAAACCTCCCAGTGCAAGCACAGAAAACAAACCACCTGTCACCAATAGAACACGTAAAACGCTCATATGCACTTGTCTCCTGTCCAACCACTGAACTAACTTTGTGGGTTAGTGATCTGATTACAACCTTTTTCATCCAAATCTGTCGCATGTCTATGCAGATACATATACCGATAAAAGATTGTGCAGACCTCCCCCGGGGCAGTTGATTGATGGGTGACCTATTTTATTTAGACAGAAATTTAGACAGAAACCATAGAATCCGAGAATAATAGACTTATAATGACCAGTGAATACGGGCTATTCTACTGAGAATATTTAAATATTCAGTGGCCTCTCTGGCCACCACCTTTTGCAAGGTCCCGACCGGAAACATGACGCCGGCTTTCGATCATACAGCATGATTTCCCCAACCGATCGA
>Ga0209138_1001881_pt1 | contig 17016 bp, 12 predicted proteins | sample SaaInl3SG_22_DNA_FD_184645 | JGI IMG/M metagenome (GOLD analysis project Ga0209138, IMG submission 184645) | Marine microbial communities from expanding oxygen minimum zones in the Saanich Inlet - ESP_153SG_22_DNA (SPAdes) (version 2) | ecosystem: Environmental > Aquatic > Marine > Intertidal...
TTTTTGATACATTATCATTCGAAGAAGAGGGTCAAAGAAGTGTTGGTGTAAATAAAGTGATTGAGGACGCCGCCTCTCTATCATTAACAACAAAGTCTCAATTAAACAAAAAATCTCATTTAAAAATCATTAAATAAATTTAGTAAATTATTTATTCAACTTTTATTAAAAAGTTGGTATAGTATCGTTCTTTTCTCATTGCCGGATTAGCTCAGATGGTAGAGCAGCGCACTTGTAATGCGAAGGTCGTCAGTTCGATTCCGACATCCGGCACCATCATTTTAAATTTAGATTGTATTTTTTATTTATACCAAGTTGTTGAGGTATAAAAAAAGTTACATAAACCCTTATTTTTGTTTGACATTTCGCCAATTTAAATGGATAATTTCGGGTTCGGTTGGGAGGGGTGGCCGAGTGGTTAAAGGCGACGGACTGTAAATCCGTTCTCTCTGAGTACGTAGGTTCAAATCCTACCCCCTCCACCATTAATTCTGTAACACAGATTTTATATGGGTATTCGAAGGGGTATAGCGGGCGTAGTTTAATGGTAAAACCTCAGTTTTCCAAACTGATCTCGTGGGTTCGATTCCCATCGCCCGCTCCAGAATTAAAGGAATCGCCCATGTGGCTCAGTGGTAGAGCACTCCCTTGGTAAGGGAGAGGTCGCGGGTCCGATTCCCGCCATGGGCACCACAACGTTATTTAAAGAGTAATTTTTTAAGGAATATATTATGGCTAAAGGTAAATTTGAGCGTACCAAACCCCATGTCAACGTCGGCACTATTGGCCACGTGGATCATGGTAAAACAACATTAACAGCTGCGATCACAACGATTCTGACTAAGAAATTCGGCGGTGAAGCTAAAGATTATGCAGCGATTGATTCAGCTCCTGAAGAAAGAGCTCGTGGTATTACTATTAATACTGCTCACGTTGAATACGAAACTGAAACACGCCACTATGCTCACGTTGATTGCCCAGGCCACGCTGATTATGTGAAAAACATGATTACCGGCGCTGCTCAAATGGATGGTGCGATTCTCGTATGTTCTGCAGCGGACGGCCCAATGCCACAAACTCGTGAACACATCCTTTTATCACGCCAAGTGGGCGTGCCATATATTGTTGTATTCCTGAACAAAGCTGATATGGTGGATGACAAAGAATTACTCGAGTTAGTTGAAATGGAAGTTCGTGACCTATTAAATAAATACGAATTCCCAGGCGATGACACTCCAATCATTATGGGATCTGCATTGAAAGCTTTAGAAGGTGATCAATCAGAAATTGGTGAGCCAGCAATTTTAAAACTTGCTGATGCCCTTGATTCTTACATTCCTACCCCAGAGCGCGCAGTGGACGGTGCATTCTTGATGCCAGTTGAGGACGTGTTCTCTATCTCTGGTCGAGGCACTGTGGTAACTGGCCGAATTGAGCGAGGCATTGTGAAGGTCAACGAAGAAATTGAAATTGTTGGTATTAAAGCAACTGAAAAAACAGTCTGTACCGGTGTTGAAATGTTCCGTAAATTACTTGACGAAGGTCAAGCAGGCGACAACGTGGGTGTGCTTTTAAGAGGTACAAAACGTGAAGATGTTGAACGTGGCCAAGTACTTGCAAAACCAGGTTCAATTACACCTCATACTAAATTTACAGCAGAAATTTACTGTTTAAGTAAAGATGAAGGCGGCCGACATACTCCATTCTTTAATGGATATCGTCCACAGTTCTACTTCAGAACGACTGACGTAACTGGAGCAGTGGAATTACCAGCAGGTACAGAAATGGTGATGCCAGGTGACAACGTATCTATTACAGCAACATTGATTGCTCCGATTGCAATGGAAGAAGGCTTACGCTTTGCGATTCGTGAAGGTGGTCGAACAGTTGGTGCGGGTGTTGTTGCTAAGATTGTTGAATAGGATTTTAGGCCAGTAGCTCAATTGGTAGAGTATCGGTCTCCAAAACCGAGGGTTGGGGGTTCGAAGCCCTCCTGGCCTGCCATTATAAAAGGTAAAAAGTTTGAGTGATAAGTTAAAGACATCGTCCGCAATCCTAATTTTTGTATTGGGAATCGTTGGATTTTATATGTTAGATGAGCAACCGCTTGTGTTTAAAGTGGTAAGTATTTTAGTCGGACTTTCAGCTTCACTATTTGTATTTAAGCAGTCATCTAAAGGTGATGAATTGTTTAATTTTTTGAATAGTGTCGTGCTTGAGGCAAAAAAAGTTGTATGGCCTACAAGAAAAGAGACGGTACAGATGACTTTGGTTGTTTTTGTTGTTGTTGTTCTGATGGCGATCTTTCTAGCATTTGTTGATATTGCTTTTACTTACATTGTTAATTTAGTTTTAGGACGTTAAAAATGACCAAAAGATGGTACGCGGTTCAGGCTTATTCTGGATATGAAAAAATTGTTCAAAAAGGGTTGCTTGAAAGAATTGAATTATCCAATGTTAAAGATCAATTTGGTGACGTGCTTGTGCCTGTTGAAGAAGTTGTTGAGTTAAAAGCAGGACAAAAAACAATTAGTGAAAGAAGGTTATATCCTGGCTATGTTCTTGTGCAAATGGATATGAATGATGCCACATGGCATTTGGTAAGAAGCACACCAAAAGTTACTGCTTTTATTGGAGGTTCGGCTCTTAAGCCAACACCAATAAAAGATAATGAAGTGGAGTTAATTCTACGCAGAATGGATGACAGTAAAGTGAATCCAACTCAGAAATTAACTTTCGAGGTCGGCGAATCAGTTCGTGTAATTGATGGACCATTTAAGGATTTCTCTGGCACTGTTCAAGAAATCAATTATGAAAAAAATAAACTTCGTGTTGAGGTAGTTATTTTTGGTCGAGCTACTCCAGTGGAGCTTGAGTTCGGTCAAATTCAAAAAGAAGTTTAACTAATTTGGGAGCTTTTTTAAGCGCTTGTACCAAGTAAAGGAGTGATGTAAATGGCAAAAAAAATTCAGGGATATATTAAGTTACAAATCCCAGCGGGAAAAGCAAACCCAAGCCCACCAGTTGGTCCAGCTTTAGGGCAACAAGGTTTGAATATTATGGACTTTTGTAAAGCATTTAATGCACAAACACAAAATGTTGAACCTGGACTACCTGTCCCCGTAGTGATTACTGCGTATTCGGACAAGAGTTTTACATTTGTAATGAAAACAACTCCAGCTGCTATTTTGATAAAAAAGGCCGCTAAGGTACAAAAAGGTTCACCAATTCCTCATACAAACAAGGTTGGAAAAATAACTCGTGCTCAAGCTGAAGAAATTGCAAAAGCAAAAGAACCTGATTTAACGGCGGCTGATATGGATGCAGCTGTCAGAACTATTGCAGGCACAGCAAGAAGTATGGGTATTGAAGTGGAGGGCGTGTAAATGAGTCTTTCTAAAAGAATGAAGGCAATTGTTGAAAAAGTAGATGCAGATAAACTGTACCCAATTGCAGATGCGTTAAAACTGGTTAAGGAAAATGCAAAAGCCAAATTTGATGAATCGATTGATGCTGCAATCAACTTGGGCATTGATGCTAAAAAATCAGACCAACTAATTCGTGGGGCTGTTGTTCTTCCTAACGGCACAGGTAAAACAGTTAAAGTTGCCGTTATGGCAGAAGGCGATGCTGCAGATGCTGCCAAAAAGGCAGGTGCTGATACCGTTGGATTTGAGGATCTTGCAGAAGATATAAAAAAAGGAAACATGAATTTTGATGTTTTAATAGCAACACCTGACGCTATGAAAATTTTGGGTGCACTAGGTCAGATTCTTGGACCAAAAGGTCTAATGCCAAATCCTAAAGTTGGTACTGTGACTCCTGATCCTGCTAAAGCAGTAACAAATGCTAAGGCTGGGCAAGTTCAATATAGAACTGACAAAGCTGGCATTATCCATTGCAGTATTGGAAGAGCTTCTTTTGATGCTGAAAAATTACAGCAAAATTTATCCACTTTAATTGATGCTCTTAACAAAGCCAAACCAGCATCGTCTAAAGGGGTATTTATTAAAAAAGTTTCGATATCTAGCACTATGGGTGCTGGTATCAGAGTTGATCAAGCCAATTTATTGGCGTAAAGGATTTGATCGTAAGATCAAAAAGAGCTTTGGGTCCGTTGAAAAACGGGGTTATCAAAGACCGTAGGAACCGCAAGGTTTAATCGTAATAGTCCTACGCAGATGGCGAAACCTAAGGGATAGCATCCTGATAAAGTCCGCCGTAAGAGTGAGTGTGAAAACACTTTGATTTTAAATACGGAAGGAGAAGACTTTGAGTCTGAATCTTGAAGAAAAAAAAGCAGTTGTTGCTGAGGTGAGTGAGCAAATAAAATCCGCACAAGCATTAATTCTTGCCGAATATCGTGGAGTGGGTGTTACGAAGCTAACTGACTTAAGATCAAAGGCACGGGAATCAGGGGTGTATTTGCGAGTTCTAAAAAATACTCTTGTCAAAAGAGCTATTGAAGGAACACCATTTGCAGACCTTTCAGGGGATATGACAGGACCACTTATTTTTGGTATGTCAGAAGACCCGGTTGCTGTGGCAAAGGTTTTAAACAACTTTGCTAAAGAAAATGATTTGTTTGTCATCAAGTCTGGCGCATTGCCAAATGAAGTGATGGATGGAGCGAAGATTAAAGCTTTAGCTTCATTACCAAGTCGTGAAGAACTATTAGCTAAATTGATGGGAACGATGCAAGCTCCTATTGCGAAATTTGTTCGTACTCTTAATGAAGTTCCAACAAAATTTGTAAGAGCGGTTGCGGCTGTTCGTGATCAAAAAGAAGCTCAAGTTTAATTTTATTTATTAAGGAGAAATTTAATGGCTATCTCAAAAGAAGAAATTTTAGAAGCAATCGGTTCGATGTCTGTACTTGACTTATCTCAGTTAATAACAGAAATGGAAGAAAAATTTGGTGTATCTGCAGCTGCTGCTGCTGTTGCTATGCCTGCAGCTGGTGCTGCAGCTGGTGCTGAAGCGGCAGCAGAGAAAACTGAATTTGATGTTCATCTTTCAGCTGCCGGAGACCAAAAAGTTAATGTAATCAAAGCGGTGAGAGAAATTACAGGCTTAGGTTTAAAAGAAGCAAAAGACTTAGTTGATGCTGCACCAAAAGTAGTAAAAGAAGCGCTTCCAAAAGCAGATGCTGAAGCAGCTGTTAAAAAGTTAGTAGAAGCAGGCGCTACAGCTGAGCTTAAGTAATTTATATTTTTAAAGGCTGTCGTACTTTTTTGTGCGTCAGCCTTTAATTATTTTATTTGCGAGTCTATATAAAAAACTATTTTTTTATATACATTTGTTAACTTTGGAGACGCTATGAGCTATTCCTTTACCGAGAAGAAACGCTTAAGAAAGAATTTTGCAAAACGACAAACAGTTGCTGAAGTTCCTTATCTATTATCTATGCAGCTGGAATCTTATAAAGATTACCTTCAAATGGATATTCCTGTCGACCAAAGAAAAGATCAGGGTTTACAGAATACTTTTAATTCAGTATTCCCAATTTCAAGCCATTCAGGAAATGCAAAATTAGATTTTGTTTCATACTCCTTAGGAAAAATTGTTTTTGACGTGAAAGAGTGTCAATTAAGAGGCCTTACATATGGGGTCCCCTTAAGAGTAAAAGTGCGTCTATCTATAATGGATAAGGAAGCGTCAGAACCTACTGTTAAAGAAGTAAAGGAACAAGAGGTATATATGGGTGAAATGCCGCTGATGACAAATAATGGTTCGTTTGTTATTAACGGTACTGAAAGGGTTATTGTGTCACAGCTTCATCGAAGTCCCGGAGTCTTCTTTGAGCATGATAAAGGTAAAACTCACAGTTCTGGAAAGCTTCTTTTTTCTGCAAGAATTATTCCTTACCGAGGTTCGTGGCTTGATTTCGAGTTCGATCCAAAAGATTATTTATATTTCAGGATTGACCGAAGAAGAAAAATGCCTGTAACAACATTGTTGAAAGCTCTAGGCCTTTCATCAGAGGAAATTCTCGCTACATTTTATGATTTTGATCATTTTGAGATCGTAAAAAATAAAATTAACTACACATTATTCCCCGAAAGATTAAGGGGAGAAATCGCTAAATTTGATATTTCCGATAAAAAAGGAAATGTAATAATTTCTAAAGACAAGAGAATCACTGTAAAGCATATTAGAGAAATTGAAAAAGCTGGCGTTAAAAATATTGAAGTTCCAGACGATTACTTAATTGAAAGAAAAATTGCAAAAAGTATTATTGATTCAGATTCTGGTGAAGTATTGGCAGAAGCGAATGCTGAAATTACTGAAGAGTTGCTTGAAAAAATAAAAGATTTAGGCATTAAGCAATTTGAAACATTGTATTTTAATGATCTGGATCAAGGTGATTTTATTTCTCATACGTTAACAACTGATGAGATTCCAGATGAATATTCTGCACGAGTAGCTATTTATAGAATGATGCGTCCTGGTGAACCACCAACTGAAGATTCTGTTAAAGCTCTTTTTGAAGGAATGTTTTTTTCTGCAGATAGATATGATCTCTCAGATGTAGGAAGAATGAAATTTAATCGACGTGCCTATCCTAAAAGTTTCGAAAAAGCATCAGGATGGATGCAAAGATTTTATGAGCGTGTAGGTGAAAAAAGTGATGAAGGAGATGGAATCCTTTCCGTTGATGATATCTTAGCTGTCGTTGGTATTTTAGTTGAATTAAGAAATGGCCGTGGTGAAATTGATGACATTGATCATTTAGGAAATAGACGTATTCGCTCGGTTGGTGAATTAGTTGAGAATCAATTTAGAACAGGTTTGGTTAGAGTTGAAAGAGCTGTAAAAGAAAGACTAGGTCAAGCTGAAGCAGATAATTTAATGCCTCATGATTTGATAAACTCAAAGCCAATTTCAAGTGCAATCAGAGAGTTTTTTGGATCATCCCAGTTGTCGCAATTTATGGATCAAACTAATCCATTATCAGAAATTACTCACAAGCGAAGAGTTTCTGCTCTAGGCCCAGGCGGCTTAACGAGAGAAAGAGCTGGTTTTGAAGTTCGTGATGTTCACTCAACCCATTATGGACGTGTTTGCCCAATTGAAACGCCTGAGGGACCTAATATTGGATTAATAAATTCATTAGCTTTGTTTGCTAAGACTAATAGATATGGTTTCTTAGAAACGCCTTATCGAAGAGTTGAAAATGGAAAAGTTTCAGCGGAGATTGACTATTTGTCTGCGATTGAAGAAAGTCAGTTTACAATTGCTCAAGCGAATTCAGATTTAGATGAAAAATCAAACTTCAAAGAAGATCTAGTATCTAGTCGATACAAAAATGAATTTGTCCTAACCAATAAGAATGAAATTAATTACATGGACGTTGCTCCTGGACAAATTGTTTCCGTTGCTGCATCTTTAATTCCGTTTCTTGAGCATGATGATGCAAACAGAGCTCTTATGGGTGCGAACATGCAACGTCAAGCTGTTCCGTGTCTTAGAGCAGAAAAAGCTGTAGTGGGTACAGGTATTGAGAGAACTGTTGCCATGGATTCTGGAACAACTGTTCAAGCCGAAAGAGGCGGGGTAGTTGATTATGTTGATTCAAGAAGAATTGTTGTGAAGGTTAATGATAAAGAAACCTCAGCTGATGATGTGGGTGTTGATATTTACAATTTAACTAAATATACACGTTCGAATCAAAATACAAATATTAATCAAAAACCATTAGTAAAAATTGGAGACACTATTTCACGAGGAGATATTATTGCTGATGGAGCCTCAACTGATATTGGTGAATTAGCTTTAGGTCAAAATATGCTTGTTGGTTTTATGCCTTGGAATGGTTATAACTTTGAAGATTCTATTTTAATTTCTGAAAAAGTTGTGGCTGAGGATCGCTATACTTCAGTGCATATTGAAGAGTTATCTGTTGTTTCAAGAGATACAAAATTAGGACCTGAAGAAATAACTCGAGATATATCTAACCTTTCAGAAAGAATGTTAGGCCGGCTTGATGAGTCAGGAATCATTTATGTGGGAGCAGAGGTTGAGGCTGGTGATGTATTGGTCGGAAAAGTAACACCAAAAGGCGAGACCCAATTAACCCCTGAAGAAAAACTTCTTAGAGCAATCTTTGGAGAAAAAGCTTCTGATGTGAAAGATACAAGTTTAAGAGTTCCATCAGGAATGTCAGGTACGGTAATTGATGTTCAGGTCTTTACTCGTGAAGGTATTGATCGTGATGAACGAGCTGAACAAATCATTCAGGATCAATTGCGCGATTTTGAGTTAGACCTTAATGATCAACTTAGGATTGTTGAGGAAGATACCTTTGCGCGTATTGAAAAATTAATCCTTGGAAAAACTGTTTCTGGTGGTCCTAAAGGGATAAAAAAAGGTGACAAAATAACCAAAGACCAATTACAAAACATTGGAAAATATGAGTGGTTTGATATTCGTTTAAGTGATGATAAAGATTCAAAATCACTAGAGTCACTGAAGGAAAATTTAAACAATGCTAAAAAAGATTTTGATACACGCTACCAGGAGAAAAAACAAAAGTTAACACAAGGTGATGAACTGCAACCGGGTGTTCAAAAAATGGTAAAAGTGTATTTAGCAGTGAAAAGAAGAATTCAGCCAGGAGATAAGATGGCTGGACGACATGGTAATAAAGGTGTTATTTCAAAAATTGTTCCAGTTGAGGATATGCCACATATGGCTGATGGAACAACGCTGGATATCGTATTAAATCCGCTTGGCGTTCCATCACGAATGAATATTGGGCAAATTCTCGAGGTACACCTAGGCTGGGCAGCAAAAGGCTTGGGAAATAGAATTGATGAAATGCTCAAGGAGCAAAGAAAAGTTGCAGAAATTAGAGAGCTTCTAGAAAAAATTTACAATGAATCATCAGGTAAGAAAGAAGATATCAAGTCGTTAAAAGATAATGAAGTTTTAGAAATGGCTCACCACCTCAAACATGGTGTTCCATTTGCAACATCTGTTTTTGATGGCGCAGCTGAATCAGATATCCAATATATGCTGGATCTTGCATACCCAGATGATCATGAGTTAACAAAGAAATTAAATTTTTCTGCGCACAAAACTCAACTTCAGTTATTTGATGGCCGAACTGGCGAAGCGTTTGAAAGACCAGTAACGGTTGGATATATGCATGTTCTCAAACTTCACCATTTGGTTGATGACAAAATGCATGCTCGTTCAACTGGACCATACTCATTGGTAACACAACAACCGCTTGGAGGTAAAGCTCAGTTTGGTGGTCAAAGATTCGGTGAAATGGAAGTTTGGGCTCTTGAGGCTTATGGAGCGTCTTATACCTTGCAAGAAATGTTAACAGTGAAATCTGATGATGTATCTGGTCGAACCAAAGTTTACGAAAATATTGTAAAAGGTGAGCACAAGATTAATGCAGGAATGCCAGAGTCATTTAATGTTTTAACCAAAGAGATACGATCATTAGCAATCGATATCGATTTAGACAGAGATTAATTAAGGAGATTATGCATGAAAGCTTTATTAGACCTATTTAAACAGGTTACCCATGAAGAGGAATTTGATGCGATTAAGATAGCACTTGCATCTCCAGAAAAAATAAGATCTTGGTCTTATGGTGAAGTTAAAAAGCCAGAGACAATTAACTATCGAACCTTCAAACCGGAAAGAGATGGTTTGTTTTGTGCAAAGATTTTTGGACCAGTAAAAGATTATGAGTGTCTTTGTGGTAAATATAAGAGACTAAAACATCGAGGTGTCATATGTGAGAAGTGCGGAGTTGAAGTCACTTTATCCAAAGTCCGTCGTGAAAGAATGGGACATATTGATCTTGCAACACCTGTCGCACATATCTGGTTTCTGAAAAGTTTACCCAGTAGATTAGGTATGGTTTTGGATATTGCCTTAAGAGATATTGAGCGTGTTTTATATTTTGAAGCTTATATGGTTGTAGATCCAGGTATGACGCCATTAACTAAAGGACAGTTACTTACCGAGGATGATTATCACGCTAAAATTGAAGAATACGGTGATGAATTTGAAGCAGTTATGGGAGCTGAGGGCGTTAAACAACTTTTGTCATCTCTTGATATTAACGCAGAGGTTGAAGTCCTCAGAGAAGAATTGAGTAGTACCAACTCTGATGCGAAAATTAAAAAGATTGCAAAAAGATTAAAAGTGCTTGAAGCCTTTCAAAAATCAGGAATTAAGCCTGAATGGATGATCCTTGATGTACTCCCAGTTTTGCCTCCCGAGCTCAGACCTCTGGTCCCGTTAGATGGAGGACGATTTGCAACATCGGATTTGAATGACCTTTATAGAAGAGTGATTAACAGAAATAATCGGCTTAGAAGATTGTTAGATCTTAGAGCTCCAGAGATTATTTTAAGAAATGAAAAACGAATGCTGCAGGAATCTGTTGATTCACTTCTAGATAATGGCAGAAGAGGTAAAGTAATGACTGGGGCGAACAAGCGTCCTTTAAAATCTCTTGCGGATATGATTAAAGGTAAGGGCGGTCGCTTTAGACAAAACTTACTTGGTAAACGGGTTGATTATTCAGGACGATCAGTGATTGTTACTGGTCCTCAATTAAAACTTCATCAATGTGGCCTTCCTAAAAAGATGGCTTTAGAGTTATTTAAACCTTTTATTTTTAACAAACTAGAATTGCTGGGTCTGGCTACCACAATAAAAGCTGCAAAGAAAAAAGTTGAAGAGGAAGGCCCAGAAGTTTGGGATATTCTTGAAGATGTTATTAAAGAGCATCCTGTTCTCTTGAACAGAGCACCTACTCTTCATAGATTAGGTATTCAAGCTTTTGAACCGGTTTTAATTGAAGGAAAAGCGATCCAGTTACATCCCTTAGTTTGTGCAGCCTTCAATGCTGACTTTGATGGAGATCAAATGGCGGTCCATGTTCCTCTCTCATTAGAGGCGCAAATGGAAGCAAGAACTTTGATGTTAGCGTCAAATAATGTTCTTTCACCAGCTAACGGCGAGCCTATTATTGTCCCTTCTCAAGATATTGTGCTTGGACTTTATTATATGACTCGTGAGAAAGTTGCTGCTAAAGGTGAAGGAAAAATATTTAGTGATGTCTCTGAAGTGCAAAGAGCATATGATGCTAAAGTTGTCGATCTTCATGCAAGAATAACCGTTCGTATTAAAGAGTTTGAATTAAACTTTGATGGAAGTAAAACGGCAAAAATTAACCGATACGAAACGACCGTTGGACGTGCAATTTTAAGTGAAATTCTACCTGCAGGCCTTCCATTTGAGTTGATTAACAAATCTTTGAAGAAAAAAGAAATTTCAAAGCTAATCAATACGGGATTCAGAAAGATTGGCATCAAAGATACTGTAATACTTGCTGATAAATTAATGTATACAGGTTATACCTATGCGACTAAAGCAGGGATGTCAATTTCTGTTCATGATATGTTAGTGCCTCAAGAAAAAACATCTATTCTTGAAAATGCCGAGGCAGAAGTTAAAGAGATTCAAGATCAATATTCATCTGGTTTGGTTACGCAAGGCGAAAGATACAATAAGGTTGTTGATATCTGGGGAAGAGCAGGGGATAAAGTTGCCGATGCCATGATGAAAAAATTAAAAGAAGAGCCAGTGATTGGATCTGATGGTAAACAATTAAAAGATAATGACGGCAATTTACTTAGACAAGAGTCATTCAACTCTATTTATATGATGGCTGACTCTGGTGCAAGGGGTTCTGCTGCTCAGGTTCGTCAGTTAGCGGGTATGCGAGGATTGATGGCTCGTCCAGACGGTTCAATTATTGAAACACCCATTACAGCTAACTTTAGAGATGGATTGAATGTGTTGCAATACTTCATATCAACTCACGGTGCTCGAAAAGGCTTAGCTGATACTGCTTTAAAAACAGCTAACTCTGGCTATTTAACCCGTAGACTTGTTGATGTAACTCAAGATCTTGTGGTAGTGGAACAAGACTGTGGAACAGAGGAAGGTTTAGTTACTAAAGCCTTAATTAAAGGTGGTGAGATAGTTGAGCCTCTTGGCGATCGTATTCTCGGACGTGTGGCGGCGTTAGATATTCAAGATCCGTCCACACAAGATGTTCTGTATCCTGCAGGAACTTTATTGACTGAGGATGAAGTGGAAAAAATCGAATCCCTTGGTATTGATGAGGTAAAAGTAAGAACAGCTCTGACCTGTGATACAAGGCATGGTATTTGTGCCAATTGTTATGGTCGTGACTTAGGTCGAGGTAATCTGATTAGTGAGGGTGAAGCAGTTGGTGTAATCGCTGCTCAATCGATCGGAGAGCCAGGTACGCAGTTAACAATGCGTACGTTCCATATTGGGGGAGCTGCCTCACGTTCAGCTGCGGTTAGTCAAATCGAAGTAAAATCATCGGGTACGGTCAGATTCACTTCAACAATGAGATACGTTACCAATACAAGAAATGAACAAATTGTTATTTCAAGAAATGGTGAATTTATTATTGAAGATGAAAATGGACGTGAAAAAGAAACTCATAAAGTACCTTATGGTGCTACATTGTCTGTTTCTGACGGGAAAAAAGTTAAAGCAGGGGAAATACTTGCAAACTGGGATCCGCATACACGACCTATCATTTCAGAGTATGCAGGCAAGGCAAAATTTGAAAATGTTGAGGAAGGGATTACAGTTACGAAACAGATTGATGATGTAACTGGACTGTCAACTCTAGTTGTTATTGATTCAAAACAAAAAGGGACACAATCTAAATCTAGCCGACCACAAATTAAGCTTTTGGATAACTCTGGAGATGAAGTTAAACTATCTGGGACTGAAAATCCAGTTAATGTAACTTTTCAACTCGGCTACATCATTACAGTTACAGATGGTCAAGATATTAATGTAGGTGATGTGATTGCGAGAATTCCGCAGGAATCATCAAAAACAAGAGACATTACTGGGGGTTTACCTCGTGTAGCTGAGTTATTTGAAGCAAGGGCACCTAAAGATGCAGGCATTCTTGCTGAAATTACTGGAACGGTTTCTTTTGGCAAGGACACCAAAGGGAAGCAAAGGCTAGTAATTACAGACACTGATGGGGAAGCTCAGGAGTTTTTGATACCAAAAGATAAACATATTACTGTGCATGATGGTCAAGTTGTAACTAAGGGTGAAGTCATTGTCGATGGACCAGCTGATCCTGCCGATATATTAAGACTTCAAGGCCGTGAAGCATTAGCTAGATATGTGATTGATGAGGTTCAGGATGTATATAGACTCCAGGGCGTTAAAATCAATGATAAGCATATCGAAGTTATTGTTAGGCAGATGCTCAGAAGAGTTAAAATTACAGATGCTGGTGATACAGGATTTATTCCAGGTGAGCAGCTTGAAAGAGCAGTCGTTCTCAATAAGAATGATGAAGTATTAGCTCAGGATAAAAAGCCAGCAGAATACGAATATGTTCTGTTAGGTATTACAAAAGCATCTTTAGCTACTGATTCATTTATCTCAGCCGCATCTTTCCAAGAGACTACACGTGTGTTAACTGAGGCGGCAATTTTAGGTAAACGCGATGAGCTTCGTGGCTTAAAAGAAAATGTGATTGTTGGACGTTTAATACCCGCTGGTTCTGGGCTAGCGTACCATAAAGCAAGAAAAGAAAATGCGGATGTAATGAATCCCGATACACATGTTGTCGAGCAAGAACAAAGCCCCGAGCTGAAAGAAGCTGAAGCACTTTTTGCTACGGAAACTGAAGTAGTAGAGGAAATAGCAACTGAAAGTCCAGATGTACAATCTCCAAACGCGGATGAAGCGACTGAATAATAAAAACAGTTGACAATCTGTGGGAAGAACAATAAAATCTTGTGCTTTTTTCAGTAATGTAAAAAGTGCAAGATTGATTTATTAATTAAGACAATTTAAGGAATTTTATGCCAACCATTAACCAATTAATTCGTAAGCCAAGAAAGCGAATCGTTGAGAAAAGTAAGGTACCAGCGCTCGAAGCTTCACCTCAAAAAAGAGGTGTTTGTACTCGCGTTTATACCACAACTCCGAAAAAGCCTAACTCAGCTTTAAGAAAGGTAGCTAAAGTTAGATTAACTACTGGCTATGAAGTAATTAGTTACATTGGCGGAGAAGGGCACAACCTTCAGGAACATTCTGTTGTCTTAATTCGCGGTGGTCGAGTAAAAGACTTACCGGGTGTTCGTTATCATACGGTTCGTGGAAGCCTTGATACTGCTGGTGTAAACGATAGAAAACAATCAAGATCCAAATACGGTGCTAAGCGCCCTAAAGAAGCTTAATTTTAAAAGGTTAAAACTATGCCAAGAAGAAGAGAAGTACCGAAAAGAGAAATACTACCAGACCCAAAGTTTAGAAGCCAAGAGGTTTCAAAATTTGTGAATGTATTAATGACCAGTGGTAAAAAAGCCGTTGCTGAAAGAATTATTTATAATGCATTTGATCAAGTCCAAGGTAAAAGTGGTAAAGACCCAATTGAGGTATTCTCTGCTGCTTTAGATAATCTTAAACCTTTAGTTGAAGTAAAGAGTAGAAGAGTTGGCGGTGCAAACTATCAGGTGCCAGTCGAAGTGAGACCTTCTCGTCGACAAGCATTAGCTATGAGATGGCTCCGTGACGCTGCTCGCGGTCGAAATGAAAAGTCTATGGATATTCGACTAGCTAATGAAATAATGGAGGCTTCTGAAAATAAAGGTAATGCGATGAAAAAAAGAGAAGAAGTGCATCGCATGGCTGAAGCAAACAAAGCATTTTCACATTTCCGTTTTTAATAATTTTTGAGGATAAATTAAGTGGCTCGTAAAACTCCCATTGAAAGATACAGAAATATAGGTATTAGTGCACACATTGATGCTGGTAAAACTACAACCACTGAGCGTATTCTCTACTACACAGGTATCAGCCATAAAATTGGTGAGGTGCATGACGGCGCAGCAACCATGGACTGGATGGAACAAGAACAAGAGCGTGGCATTACGATTACATCTGCAGCTACAACATGCTTCTGGTCGGGGATGGCGCAACAGTTTAACGAACATCGTATCAATATTATTGACACACCTGGACACGTAGATTTTACTATTGAAGTAGAGCGATCAATGCGTGTTTTAGATGGTGCATGCATGGTTTATTGCGCGGTTGGCGGAGTGCAGCCCCAATCTGAAACAGTTTGGAGACAAGCAAATAAATACAAAGTACCACGTTTAGCATTCGTTAATAAAATGGATCGAATGGGAGCTGATTTTTTTAAGGTGCACGATCAAATGCGAGCTCGCTTAAAAGCCAATCCTATTCCACTTCAAGTGCCTATCGGAGCAGCAGAAACCTTTGAAGGTGTTGTAGATCTAATAAAAATGCAAGCCATCTATTGGGATGAGGCCTCAATGGGGATGAAGTTTGATTATCGGGACATTCCGGCTGACCTCATTGATACTTGTAATGAATGGAGAAGTAAGCTTGTAGAGACTGCTGCAGAAGCTAATGAAGAGATAATGAACAAATATCTTGAAACTGGAGATTTATCTGAAAAAGAAATTCTTGAAGGTTTGAGAATTAGAACAATTGCAAATGAAATTGTACCAATGTTATTAGGCTCAGCCTTTAAAAATAAAGGCGTGCAAGCAATGCTTGATAAAGTTATTGAACTAATGCCATCACCAGTTGACGTTCCTGCTATTAAGGGCACTGACTCTTCAGGTGAAAAAGAAATGGCACGTAAGCCAAGTGATGAAGAGCCATTTTCTGCTTTAGCATTTAAAATTATGACAGATCCTTTTGTAGGTTCCCTAACGTTTTTTAGAGTATATTCTGGTGTCATTAATGCCGGTGACTCTGTACAGAATGCGATAAAGGGTAAAAAAGAACGACTTGGACGAATATTACAGATGCATGCTAACTCGAGAGAAGAGATTAAAGAGGTTAGAGCCGGTGATATTGCCGCTGCAGTGGGTCTGAAAGATGTAACGACAGGCGATACACTCTGTGCCATTGGTAAAGAAGAAATTGTTCTTGAGAGAATGATATTCCCTGAGCCAGTAATTCATGTCGCTGTTGAACCGAAAACAAAGGCTGACCAAGAAAAAATGGGTATTGCTTTAAATAGATTAGCGCAAGAGGACCCATCATTCAGAGTTAAAACAGATGAAGAAACAAATCAAACCATTATTTCAGGTATGGGTGAACTTCACTTAGAAATTTTGGTTGATCGTATGAAAAGAGAATTTAACGTGGAAGCCAACATCGGTTCTCCACAGGTTGCGTACCGTGAAGCGATTAAAAAGTCAGTTGAAGCAGAAGGTAAATTTGTCAAACAGTCTGGTGGTAAAGGTCAATATGGTCATGTGTGGTTAAAAGTTGAACCAAATGATCAAGGTAAAGGTTATGAATTTATCGATGCAATTAAAGGTGGAACCGTTCCACGTGAATTCATCCCTGCGGTTGACAAAGGTTTACAAGAAACTATTGTCGCTGGAGTTCTTGCAGGTTATCCGATCGAAGATGTAAAGGTTACGCTTTTTGATGGCTCATACCATGATGTTGATTCGAATGAAAATGCATTTAAAATGGCTGCGTCTTTTGCATTTAAAGATGCTTGCCGCAAAGCAGATCCTGTTCTTCTTGAGCCAATGATGTCGGTTGAAGTTGAGACTCCAGAAGAATACATGGGAGATGTCATGGGTGACTTATCATCGAGACGAGGAATTGTACAAGGGATGGACGACAACGCAACTGGTAAAGTTATTACTGTTGAAGTGCCATTATCAGAAATGTTTGGCTATTCAACAACATTAAGGTCATTGAGTCAGGGTAGAGCGACGTATTCAATGGAATTTAAACATTATGCTGAAGCTCCAAGAAATGTGGCTGAAGCTATTATGAACAAAGAGTAATTTTTTAAGGAATATATTATGGCTAAAGGTAAATTTGAGCGTACCAAACCCCATGTCAACGTCGGCACTATTGGCCACGTGGATCATGGTAAAACAACATTAACAGCTGCGATCACAA
>Ga0209138_1001883_pt1 | contig 17007 bp, 13 predicted proteins | sample SaaInl3SG_22_DNA_FD_184645 | JGI IMG/M metagenome (GOLD analysis project Ga0209138, IMG submission 184645) | Marine microbial communities from expanding oxygen minimum zones in the Saanich Inlet - ESP_153SG_22_DNA (SPAdes) (version 2) | ecosystem: Environmental > Aquatic > Marine > Intertidal...
GACATCAACATCTCTAATGCTAAGGCCGTTGCCATGCAATTTTCCGCCTGTAGCGTCAAAAGAACCTGCAATATAAACAAACCGATAATTTCCGGCCTGAGACACCGTTTCGGAAGACAATACCCAACCATCCGAACCAATTTGAAAATCATCTGTCCAAGGATGCCCTTCATTCAAAAGCTGAAGAGTTGATTTACCTGGCCCGCTGGAGGGCTTAACACCTGTTGCATTCAAAAGTTCAACCGTTGACCCATCATCGACATTTAAAAGATAGCCATAGGTATCAAAAGCATCCCCGCCAGCTTCGCCAAACCACTCGAATGATACAACATCCCCAACTTTCAATGGCATACTATAATCAGATATAACATAAGGCCCGCGCGTTATCGAAAAGCCATGGCCATAAATGTTGCCATCATGGCTAAGCGTAAGCTCACCATTTTGAATATCCCAATGTGCGCCCCGAGCAGAATTCTGTAACTTACTTTCTAATACATAAGGGTCGAAAGCAGGGAGAACACCGAGAAATGAGTCTTCAACTGCACGCGGGTCTCTTGTTGTATCAAGGGGAACTTGATAGCCGCCTATTTGAAACGGATCGCCATCCATCTCTATTCTTTGAAGATGGATGTCCCAGCCTTCAATAGAAATTATATGTCCGTCAGGAGTTGTTTGCTGGGTAAAGTTTGTGGCAGAAAAGTCTCCATTTTGAAAACCTTGCGCGACAAACTGTGACGCCTCGCTAATCACTGCATCGGTTGGGTTTTGTCTATCTGGTATAGAAGTTCCAGTTGTGGCAGCAGTAGCGGGAAAAACAACGCTTGTTGTCCCTGAAGCATGGCTACTCGCAGCTACTGAAACTTCAGTTGATGCTAACGCGGCTGGGGTATTATACCTTCCATCTACAGAAACCCCACTTGCTGTTGATGTGGCTTTATAGATAAGCTCGCTCGTTCCAGAGGCAGCAAAGCTTGTTTGCGGGAAATTAACAGATGAAGTGCCTGAACTCTGAGAGGATGACACTAAAACCTTAGTTGAAGTGCCAGAAGCAAGACTATCCCCTTTAATAGAGGTCTTGATACCTACCCCATCAATCGCAACCCGTACCACGTCAGAATTAGCATTGCCCACACGCATAAAACGCTCATAGCTTCCATCGATTAAATTTATATCATTAAATTTTGTGCCCTCTACATTTTGCGTCAGCTGGTTCAAAAGGCTATCTGCTTCAAACTGCAAATTCATCCGGTCATTATCTGTATAGGTGCCATTATGGGATTGCACGGCAAGCTCGCGGATACGCTGAACCAGCTTTTCAGCTGTCTGCATCCCCTCTGCTGCGGTTTGTAACAGGGAAATCCCTTGCGAGGTGTTCAGCATTGCAGCGTGAAGGCCGCGTAACTGGCTTTTCATTTTAGAAGCTACAGCCAAGCCAGCTGCATCATCGCCTGCCCCATTTATGCGCGCACCAGAAGCAAGCATCTGCACGGCTTTACTAGAGTTTGCGCCGGTTAATCTAGCATGATAGCGGGCAGTCAATGCCCCACCATTTGTAGATACAGAAACCATAATATAGAACTTTCAAAGGTGTTTAGTCACCAATGCAAACGGCCTGTATCTGTTCTATTTACGTGGGTAGGAAATAAAGAAATTTGGGCTAAAAAAGATAGACTGCCTGCCGTACCGCCGCTTCTTTTAATGGGTTGAGAAGGAGGAGAATTAGAGATATCTTTTATAAAAAATACCTTGAATACATAAATTTATAATTCGTTTTTACTGTTTTTTTTCATATGCTTAAAACGTTTAATTAAATCTTTTTATAAAAAAAATTATTTATATTTTCCAGTAGATTTATGCCAATATTGAATCCTGAAACAATTAAAAAACCCGCCTGAAAACAGACGGATTTAATAAATTTTCAGTAATGATTTTAGCAACCATTTTGAGTAATAGGGCGTTATTTTCGGGGAGTGCCCACCCAACCTTCGGCTCCGGTTTTAACAAAATCACCACTATTTAATTCTCGAAAAGCTGTTTGAAGCTCCTCGCGGCTATTCATGACAATAGGGCCATGCCATGCGACAGGCTCCCGCAGAGGCGCACCAGAGATAAGCAAGAAACGCACGCCAAACTCACCAGCGGTTACTTCTACCTCATCACCAGCCCCAAACACAACCAGGGTACGATTGCCAGACTGGTCGCGTATTTTAAGCTCTTCTCCAGCAAATTCCTTTTCAACATTTACCCCAAAAGGTGCAGATGCATTGCCAAAATTGGCGGAACCTTCAAAAATATAAGCAAAGCCCTGACGGCGCGTATCAAATGGAAACCGCTTAGTCACATTCGGCATCATAGACACATCCAGATAGGCAGGGTCAGTATCAATCCCGTCCACAGGGCCACGATAGCCGCGATAATCACCTGCAATTACACGAATATGTGTGCCATCATCATCTGTCAGGCTGTTAATATCGGGGGCTTTAATATCCTGATAGCGGGGGGTGCACATTTTCTGGTCGCGCGGCAGATTAGCCCATAGCTGAAAACCATGCATCTGGCCTTGCGCATTCCCTTCGGGCATTTCTTGATGGATAATGCCTGAACCAGCTGTCATCCATTGCACATCGCCATCGCTCAAAACGCCGCGATTGCCTAGCGAATCTGCATGCTCAACCTGCCCTTTTAGCACATAGGTGATAGTTTCAATGCCGCGATGCGGATGCCACGGAAAACCGCTAGCATATTTCTGGGGGTCATCATTGCGGAAATCATCCATCATTAAAAACGGATCAAAATCAGAGGTATCCCCAAAGCCGAAAACGCGGTGCAAATGCACCCCTGCCCCTTCCATAGTGGGTTTGGCTTCGCTGCTGGATTTAATTGGGCGGATAGACATAGCATTTCCTTATATTAGTACGACACCTAGATAGATAGGGCGCGCCCCGCGCAGATGCAAGGTTTGAAGGCCGGCTATATTTACGATAAAAAAGGGCGGCTAGCGGTCGATTTTAACCTGCTTTACTCAAAACAACCTTTGCAATCTTAACAACTAAGGAATGCTGCTCTTTGCGATACGGATAATATAGTGCGGTATTTTTAAAACTCTGCCAAGCTAGAAGCAGTTATCGTGATCAGAAGTCAGCTAGCATGCTTGAAATGGAGCCAAAAATGCGCAAACCAACCGCCCCCAATAATGCCCCCCGCAATGTGTTAATTACCGGCGCGTCACGCGGGATCGGCCGTGCGTGTGCGCTTGCGTTTGCCAAACAGGGCGACAGGCTTACCCTTGCGGCACGCTCAGCTGACGGGCTAGCAGAAGTAGCAGAAGCGTGCAAAGCACAAGGCGCAGCAGACGTAGTATGCCTGCCTGCTGACCTAGCCCTAGAAAGCGCAAGAGAGGCCTGTGCCAGCCAAACCGGCACTATTGATATATTGGTGAATAATGCAGGCGCAATTCGCGGCGGCGGCCTGTTTGATATGGGCATGGAAGAATGGCGCGATAGCTGGGAGCTAAAGGTGTTCGGCTATATCCATCTTTGCCAGCTTTATGGACAGATGATGCGCGCGGCAAAAAGCGGAATTATCGTGAATATTATCGGCATAGCTGGCGTCGATTTGCGCCCCGATTATATTTGTGGGTCAGCTGGAAATGCCGCCCTCATCGCCTTTACCAAGGCTTTGGGTGCAGAAATGCAAAAACATGATGTGCGCGTTTTCGGCATTAACCCTAGCGCGACCGATACTGACCGTGTGCGTAGCCTGTATAGACAGCGTGCTGAGGCCAAGTTTGGCGATGCGGATAGATGGCAAGAAATGCTGGATACTGACAGCCTGCCCTTTGGCCGCCTGAAATCAGCTGATGAGGTTGCCGCCCTTGCCGCCCTATGCTGTTCAGATGAGGTAAAATACCTGTCCGGCACGGTGATAGATATGGATGGCGGCGCCCGCTGGATTTAGGCTGGGGGATTTAGGCTGGGGGATTATTGGCATGATTTTTTACACGGGGAAGTGGTAACCGGGGGAAGTGGTAACTGGGGAAATGGTGACTCCGACAGGACTCGAACCTGTTGCCTCGAGATTAGGAATCTCGCGCTCTATCCTGATGAGCTACGGAGCCATAAACGCCCCCCTTTTATAACAGGATTTAGCGTTTTGTCCAAAGCATGAGCGGCCAATTTATTTGTGCGGAAAAGAGCCGAGTAACCTTGGTATTACGCAAAGGAGATGCACGTCAAAAATTTGGGTATAAGTGGCGACTCCGGGAGGACTCGAACCCCCAACCTGCTGATTAGAAGTCAGCTGCTCTATCCAGTTGAGCTACGGAGCCTTTGTGGCTTTCCAGCCTCTTTTGACATTTCATGCTAAAAATAACAAGCCCTTTTAACGCGGCTTGCGATATGCACTGTCATAATTAACGAGACTTGCTTTATTGAGAGGCTTTTTTTAATGCGTCCAGCTGCCCACACGGCCATAAGCGAAGTTATCGGCATAGGCCTTCACCCGCAATTTGCGCTTTTGCGTCGCCGCTAGCGAGAAATCAATCTTATGCTCTTCGCAATAGGCGATAGCGGCTTGCTGGGTGGGAAAGCGTAATTTTATCTGGCGGGCCGTATCGGCAGAAGACTGCCAGCCCATCAGCGCATCGGGGCCAACCTTACTGCTGCGCGGATATTCAACAACCCAACCCTTTGTTTTGCCGCGCCCTGATTGCATCGCGGTTTTAGCTGGCTGATAAATCTTGGCTTTAACCATTACTTCTTCTCCCCCACTTAACCGAACTACAGCACATTTTCTGCGCCCTAATCCCTTGCGCCCCCAATTTATCAGAGATAGCGTTAAAGATACAAGAGATTATAGCCAGAAAATTGCCAACGCGCCGCCACAAACATTCGCCGCAAGATACAGGATGCGGGGATATAAGATAAAGAAGATATAAAATAAAATCAGGTAATGATAACATCGACCCCTACCTAAAACGAAAGGTGCGGTATCATAATATATGGGGGGAGGAAATGGTCGGAGTGGAGAGATTCGAACTCCCGGCCCTCTGGTCCCAAACCAGATGCGCTACCAGGCTGCGCTACACTCCGACTGCGCTTGTTTACACCCACATAAGGGGCGATATCAAGTCCTAATTGCACCTATAATCAAAAATTTCACCCCCTATTAAAAGGGCGGGACTAGCGCGCCGGTGGCAGGGGCTGTTTTAGTATCAGCTTTGCATCACTATCAATACCCAGCAGCTTGGCAGTTCCGGCCTTAATCTCAACCACATATTTTGCCGGTTCTATGGAGGATATGGTTTCTAGGGAATAGGGTTTCGCTGCTTGATGCATATAAACAAGCTCGCCGTTGGCGTTAAAAAACAGAATATCAAGGGAAAGCGGCGTATTTTTCATCCAGAATAGACGCAACGCACTTTGGGGCCAAACAAACAGCATGCCGCCATTATCTGCCAGCGTTTTGCGCCCCATTAACCCCTTGGTGCGCTGTGCCGGGGTTTCAGCAAGCTCTAGTTTAAACAGCCGCGTTGCACCTGTATTTGTTGTGATGCCAGCATCGATAATTGCCAATTTCTGAGATGCCCTAGCCTCAGGCACGCCTCCCCCTAAGCTGAAGAAAAAGAGTCCCATTGCTATAAAAAGGGTGCAAATAGCTTGCAGGTTTTGTGGTCTAACCCGTTTCATCAAAAAGCTGCTCTGTCCAATGTGCCGGGCGGTTTTGGGCGCGTCGGTGCCGCCATTCAAGACTAGATAAAATATTCTGGACATCTGCATTCGCCCTTGTTTGATAGGGGTTTTCCCCCTTTATGAGCCCCCAGATACCTGCCCAAGCACGCGCCGTAGTATAAGGATTATAGCCGCCACCGCCCAATATCATTGATGGACACTTCAAGGCCAGTATCTGTTCAACGGCCTGCCAATAACCTTGATTACTGTAACAAAGCCCTGATTGCGGGTCATCTGCTAGCCCATCACATCCTGCCTGCAGAATTATAAATTCAGGAACAAAGTCTGAAACTTCAGGAACAATATGCTGATTAATGATCTCCAGCAATGCTGTATCATCTGCACCTCTGGCTAGCGTATAATTTCGCGCATTCCCATCGCCAACATCGCCAGCCTTGCCTGTTCGCGGCCAACGATTTTCCTCATGCACCGACCAGAGGCGAACTTGCGGCAAGCCAGATAAATGCGCCTCCACCCCGTCCGCGTGATGGGCGTCTATATCAATATAAGCGATACGCCCGGCCCCGCCTTCTAACAGGCTCAGAATTGCGAGCGCTGGGTCATTCACGAAACAAAACCCATTTGCCCTATCTGGCATCCCGTGATGCGTGCCACCTGAGGGATTGAAAATGATTTGTGCTTCACCTGAAAGCAGGGTTTTAGCCCCTTGCATGCTTGCCGCTGCCGCCGTTGCAGGGCGGCTATAAACTTGGGCAAATATTGGATTATTATCAAGGCCGATGCGATGGCGTTGCATCTTCTCGTCACTTAATTGCTGATATTTCTCAGCCTCCAATAAAGCTGCAACATAATCAAAAGTATGAAAAAGCTGTAATTCTTCAGGCGTTGCTGGTGCTACTTGCTGATACTCATCAGCCTCTAACCAGCCTAGCGCGCGGCAGATATCGATAACCGGCCAGACGCGGGCAATATTCAATGGATGACCCTGCCCGTATACCGAACCTCTAAAAATATCTGAACCTAAAAATCGAACCATCATATTCTGGTTATAAAATAATAGCTAAAAAAGACCAGTATATATTGAAATCCCCAAAATTTTTGGCATTATGGGCAAGTTACCACAAAAGGGGGGAAAGTGGTTTTCTGCCTTATAGAGCCTTAAGATAGCGTAAACAAAGAAAGTCAGGAAAAATCATGTCAACTAATAACAATACGGTCTGGAATTTTATCCAGGAATATTCAGTTTTGCTAATTATTGGTGCTTTATCGGCACTAATTTGGGCAAATATTCACTATGATAGTTATCACCATATTGTGGAATGGGTGATTTTAGATCATTCGCCAGTTGGGCATTTGCATGATGGGCATAGAACCCTGACTTTGCACTATCTGGTCAATGATGTTTTGATGGCACTGTTCTTTGCCATGGCTGGTAAAGAAGTCTGGGAAGCAATAGCCCTAAAAGATGGCTCGCTTCGCGGTAAAAAGGCATTAACGCCGCTCATAGCCACCGCTGGCGGTATTATTGGCCCTGCAGGCGTTTATCTGTTAGGCGCCTATATGGTGGGCAAACTGGCCATTTTATCAAATGGCTGGGCTATCCCTATCGCCACCGATATTGCTTTTTCCTATCTTGTGGGTCGGATTATTTTTGGTGCCCGGCATCCAGCTGTTGGATTTTTGCTATTGCTGGCGATTGCTGATGATGCGGCTGGCCTTATCATTTTGGCTATTTTCTATCCGCAAGGGGCGCTTAATCTGGAATGGTTACTGCTATCATTTGGTGCCGCATTGGCTGTTTACGGTCTGTTTAATTACTTGCCGCGGAAATTGGATAATGGTGATGCAGCGCGTCCAGTTAGCCACAAGGTACGCGCCCGGTTTGGTGTTTGGCCATATGCTATCGCGGGTATGGCAAGCTGGTATGGCTTTCAAGAAGCAGGAATTCACCCCGCACTTGGCTTGCTGCCAATTGTTGTAACCCTGCCTCATGCAGACCATGATTTCGGTATTTTTGGCGAGCAGGAAAAATATGAACATGACTTGCTCAATGATACCGAACATAGCTTGAAAATGCCGGTTGAGTTTATTCTACTTCTGTTTGGTTTTGCCAATGCAGGCGTAGTGTTCTCAGCGATAGGGGATGCAACCTGGCTGGTTCTTATCGGTCTTCTTGTTGGCAAGCCTTTGGGTATCCTGTTCTTTGGCTGGCTTGCGGCTAACCCTATGCGCCTTGGCTTGCCAGAAGGGATGCGGGTGATTGACTTGCTTATTATCGGCTTTGTCGCGGCAATTGGATTTACGGTATCGTTGTTCATCGCGGCTGTAGCCTTTACGCCTGAAAGCGGTGTTTTGGATTCGGCCAAGATGGGCGCCCTTTTCTCGTTTGGCGCCGTGTTCGTATCGATTGCTGTTGCAAAAGTAATTGGCGTGAAAAAAATAAACTAATCTTAGCGTGCGGCTGGCACAATACTTGTCAGCCGCGCGTCTTTTCGTTATGTCTTAAAGAGAGAAAAGTCTGATTCTAACGGGGGTAAAAATGGCATCGGATAAAGAACTTCCAGCTGGCGTTCCAGAAGAAAACGAATATCATAGCCTGCATTGGGCGGTATTGCTAACCTATGCTCTTGCATGTGGTGCAATTTACATGCTGCTATTTCTTGAATAGCCTTCTTTTCAGCGCACGCACCTAAAACTGCATAATATTTCCTAAAACCGCATAATATTTAAGGTGTTTCGCTAGGGAGCTTAAACTTTGGAGAGCCTCTATCAAACACAGCTTTTAGCTTTAGCTAAAATCGCGCGCGATATCCCAACTCTCGGTTCTGCTACTCATCAGGCAGTAGTTAATAACCCTGTTTGCGGCGATAAGGTTACCGCACGCCTCACCATTGCAGAGGATGTGATTACCGCCTGCACCGTTGAGGTTAAGGGCTGCGCTCTTTGTGAGGCTGGCGCTGGTTTGTGGATGCAAAGCGTCACGGGAAGGTCACTATCAGAACTGGCTATTCTGCATGATGAGCTTGCAAATTGGCTGTCCGGAAAAACAGAAGAGATAGGATTAGATACTGGCATAAACCCAGATAGCATCTCTCCTCTGACACCTGTCCGGGATATTAAAAACCGGCATCAATGTGTGTTGCTGGCTTTTTCAACTGCCACTGCTTTTAAATCTGTTTAACCAACACAACGAAAAAGCCGTGAGCGATAGGCACACGGCTTTTTTTTAAAATGCTATGTAACGCTGGCTTATTCAGGCTCTTTAGAGAATTTTCCAAACGCCCAGATGCCGATGCAAAGCAGGGTTGGAAAGCCGATAACCAGAAAAAGTCCTATTGTTGGATCCATGAATTTATCCCCCGAAGTGAATTCAAATAAACCCTCTTGTGATAACGGATTTCAGTCCGACTGCCAAGCCCTGTTTACGAGAACCACTCTCTCTATTTGATGCCCTAGCTCCACAAATCCTAGCTCCACAAATCCTAGCTCCACAAATCCTAGCTTGGCAATAAAATATTATGAGCTGCACGCAACTGAGCATCAAGGTCTTCATCAAAGCGGCCTTTTGTGTCATTCTGCAAGATCGCCTGCACCTTTTCAGACGCTTGTTTAACTAATATTGGCTTGCCAAGCTCTTCCCATTCTTTTGGACTAGAACGGTCGGAAACAGCAGGATAGATATATTCAGACTGCATCAAAGATAGTGTCTGACTATGACCTAGATAATGCCCAGGCCCATCAAGACAAACATCCCTGAACACAGATATATCCAGCATTTCGTCTGTAACCTCTATTCCGCGAACACATCGCAAGCACTGGCCCAGCATATCATTATCTATCACCAGAGATTCAAGGCAGAAGCCCAGCAAAGAGGCATGCATGCCAGCCGCCTCATAAACCATATTCAGGCCAGCAAGCCCTGCCATAACCGCTGTTGACCCTTTCTCATAACCAGATTGCGCATCTGGCATTTTTGCATCTGCCATACCAGAGGCTGCACCACCAGGCAGGCCAAAATGCTGAAGCATCTGCGCACAAGCTGCGGTTAGCAGCCCCTGCTCTCCAGAACCACCAGACATTGCCCCTGTGCGTAAATCAGATACGAACGGCCAAGTTCCAGCAATCGTCGGATGCCCCGGCGACATGGCATTTACATAAATTAGCCCCGCCAGCACTTCGGCTAATGCTTGGGCAATTGCCCCTGCAATAGAAGCCGGTGCCGTAGCCCCAGCTTGCCCAGCAGATAGCAACAATACCGGCATGCCTGCACGGACAGCTGCTTCCATCACAAGACAAGATTCAGTGGCAAACCGCAAAGGCGGTACAACAAAACAGTTTGAATTAGAAACAAAGGGCCTGGCGCGCCACGCTGCCTCGCCGCCAGCTATATCATGCAAAAGCGCCATAGAAGGGGTAAGAAAATCAGCTTCTGTAAAGCTAGTCCCTACATGCTTGCTTGTCCCTTTCAGACATGCATAGAGCGTGTTTACGTCCAAATCACAGGGATTATCGATATCACGAGCGACCATAGGACGCTGAAAGAAGTGAATATTATCCATTTGTTGAACAATCCGCGCCGCATCATAAATATCACGCAAATGGGATTCGCGGTAGCAATGCCCTTCTACATCCACAATATGTACTGCCGCCCCTGCTGTGCCGTAATGCACGCGCGAACCAGATAAATGCAAATCATATTGCGGGTCTCTAGCATGCAAGGTCAAACTGCGCGCCGCCCCTGCTAGCGTATCTTCAACAAGTGATTGAGAGAAGCGTACACGGCCATCATCGCCTAGAGTAGCGCCAGCCCGTGTCATATATTCAATACCGCTTTCTGGTGCTTGTGATAGGCCTATCTCGCTCAGGAGCTGATAGATTGTTTGCTCAATTCGGGAAACATCAGATGGCGTTAAAGGCCGATATTGCCCCCCAATAAGACCAGGGTGAACAGGTTGAATTTCTTTTGCTAACGGCGCATTACGAACCTTATGTCTTGCACTGCGTCCGCCGCTTCTTCTAGACCCGGATTGCTGACCTCCAACCGCGTCAGGTGAGTGATCATCCATACCTAATCCCCAGCTAAGAATGAAACCAACATTTTTTTATTCTATAGCCAACCTTGTGCGCAGGCTTGCATAAGGTCAAGTGTTTTCAGCTACAAAACAACAGGATATATTTATCGCTGGTAGGGCATATTTAACGCCAGTTGCAGAGACGGTAAAAACTGCTCTAGCCCTTACCGCGCCATGGTATCAGCACCGAAATCGTAAACCGCATTGCTATATCAAATAACAAGCCTAGTAAGCCCATAATCAAAATTGTTACCCAGATTAGCTCATAGTCTGAGACTGTACGTGCTACATTTTCAATAAAGCCGATACCAGTCGTCCCTGCTAACATTTCTGCGGCGACCAAAGTTCCCCAGCACACACCGATAGAAATCCGGATGCCGGTTAGGATTTCCGGCAAGGCATTTGGCAAAATAACATAGCGGATGATCTGCTTATTAGTTGCGCCTAGCGAGTGTGAGGCACGTATCTTTGAGAGCTGTGTCCCAGAGGCGCCTGTGCGTGCTGATATCACCATAATGGCAAAGGCTACCATAAATAACAGAAAGATTTTACCGTCATCCTGAATCCCAAAAATGGTTAGAATCAGCGGCGCCCATGCTAATGGTGGTACCGGGCGGTACAATTCAATAAGAGGGTCAAAAAAGGACTTGAAAAAGCGCGATACGCCCATATAGATGCCAAGTGGCACACCTAAGGCAATACCAAATCCCATAGCGACAATAACCCGGAAAACCGAATCCCAAATATGCCCATCCAGCATGGGTACCACACCTAAATACACATCGCCCTGCGCAACAGCGAGTAAATGATCTTTATAGGTTTTAACAAATTCCCCATTATCATTATGAATGCCATAATCACCGGGCAGCATATCCACTACCCCATCGGGAATTAAAAAGGCAATAACATCTGCAATTTCCAGCCATTTCCACCAGAATAGAACTGTGCCTTTATACCCGCCGCCATCTTCAAGATTTGGATTGGCGAGGCGGGCAAATTTTGCAACTACATCTGTAGGTTTAGGAAGCCAACGACTAGACCCCTGCTCCACACAAAGCGTCCGCGATTTTATAACCCCCTCACCAGGCAAAAACAGCGCATCCACAAGGCGTAGACCCTTTGTTTGGCCTTTTACACTATCTTGAATCTGGAGGATATCTAGATTGATTTGCATCATTGCAGCGGCAGGGAAAATAGCGCCATCATCTAAACGTTTAAAAATACGCTCCACAGCTTTAAGATAAGCCTTCCGGCTGGCTAAATCTGCCTCACTACCGCTGTAATTTTTATCCGCTTCTTTCAGGCTAGTAATATCGCTCTTTACACCTGAAATAATTATTTTTGCTGCTTCTGGCAGATTGCGCACCTTAACGAAATCTTTGGCAATTTCTTTAGATTGCTCAGCCACATTATCAAATAAAACCCCTCTTGGCGTTAAAGGCAGCATAGGGATTTCGCTATCAGTAACCCCCCAACGCGGCTGCGCCAGTGCTTCAGCAGTTGGCATCAACCCGGCATAGCCAGCGTCAATAGTCTCGCTTAGCCCCTGCAGGCGAAGATGAATTGCGTCCAGATCAGCGCCTGTAGATGGGCTTTGCTGGGCGCTGTCAGAATAAATAGCTAGGAGTTGATGGTTGCGATCAAGAATAGAAAACAGCTTTTTCTGTTCTGCACTTGAATAGACGCCTGCTGGCATCTGCGCTTCCAACGCAGTCAATTGTTGGCCATTACGCACCAGCAATTCGGTCGATTTATAATAGCGATCACCATAAGGCAATTTAGCTGTTATCGGCGATAGAGCTTCATCGATCTTAGCTACCTGACACATTTCGTTCGCAGCACTTGGAAAGAAAGCGCGCGCCGTTCCCCAAGAGAAGTAAAACCATACCAGAAGCAGGCTAGATACACCGCAAACCGCCCAGAACCAGCCACCTAGCGTGCGTTCTGGATCGCCAAATACCTGTTCACTATCGAGTTTACGCGTACGCCGTAACCCATAATAAATTGACCAGACAAACAGCCCCGTCAGGATGATAATAAGGAGTGCCGCTACATCAGCGCGGTGGGTAGATAAGAACTCAGACATTGCCCATGATCTCCTCTTCCATATCCCAAATCATTGTTAGAATTTCTTCTCTAACGCTTCCGAAATCAGATTGTTGTTTGATATCCCGCAAGCTTTCCTTTAAGCCGCGCTCTGCAAAGGGCAGATTATATTCTTTGTGAATCCGTCCCGGACGCGGTGCCATCACAAATAACCGCTCCCCCAGTAACAGGGCTTCTTCCACAGAATGGGTGATAATAATGATAGTTTTTCCAGTTTCTTTCCACAGCTCTAATATTAGCGACTGCATTTTTTCTCTAGTCAGCGCATCAAGCGCGCCCAAAGGCTCATCCATCAAAATAAGTTCTGGATCATTTACAAGGCAACGCGCTAAGGCAACCCGTTGCTGCATCCCGCCCGATAACTGATAGGTAGGCGTATCCCCAAACCCTGTTAAACCAACAATATCCAGCCATTTTTCGACAAGTTTTTCACTGTCAGCGGGGGCTAAATTTTTCATCCGCAAGCCAAAATCTACGTTTTTAGATACCGGCAACCATTCAAATAATGCGCCTTGCTGAAACACCATGCCGCGCTCAACCCCTGGCCCCTCTATCTGCTTATCGCCAAGGGAAAGCTGGCCAGAAGTAGGGTTCAGAAACCCTGCAATCATATTAAGCAAGGTAGTTTTTCCGCAACCAGAAGGTCCAAGAACGGATAGAAGCTCACCTTTTTTTAAGGTAAAATTTATATCTTTTAAGGCCTCTACCATCGCTCCATTTGCTGGATTGGTAAAAGTCATAGACAGGTTTTTACACGATAGATCAGTCATTTGCAGCTCTGAATTAATGTCAGACGTCAAACAAGACCCTTATGAGCGTAAGGGTCTTGCTTATACCTTTATTACCCATAACCTAAATTAGGGGAATTTTCAAAACTTCCTACTCTAGGAAAGAGCCGTCAATTGTTGCAGCAACAGTACCCTTGTAGTTAGAAATGTTGGTTTTCACGAAAACCGCACCAAGTGATTCAGCTGCAGAAGCGGCGATACCAGAGTTACCGAAATAATTAGCCTGCTGTTCTTCGACTGATGGGAAGATAAAGCCAGACATTTGGTTCTTGGTTGTGGCAAAATCCATCCCTGCGTCAGCAGCAACTTTTGAAATTTGCTCATCAGAACCTGTCCATGCAGCATTAGCTTCATCTGTTACCTCAAGGAAGGTTTTCAGCAGACCAGGGTTTTCTGAAGCAAATTTTTCAGTAACCGAAATCACATCAAAAGAACCGATACCGGCATCCTTCTTTTCCTGTGATGACATGATAGGCGCACCAGCTTCACCAGCGATTTTTGCAGAAGCCCCACCGAAAATACAAGCCATATCAACAGAACCATCTGTTAGTGACGCAGCACCATCAGGCGGCGCCTGATCAACAATTGTCATGGTTGAGGTATCTACGTTCAGCGCAGCCATCTGCTTTCTGAAAGAGAAGTCAGCCATTGTATTTAGAGGCACAGCAACTGTTTTGCCTTCTAGCTCGGTTGCGTTAGCTGAAGTAATACCTAAATCGCCACGCACGAAACAGTCATTAGCTTCGTAAACCACAGCGATTGCCACCATTTTCAAAGGAGCACCCTGCTGGATAGCTGTTACGAACGGTGCCAGACCTTGTGAATAGGCAATATCGATATCGCCAGCCAACATGGCTTCGGTCATCCCAACACCTGTTGAAAAGTCTGTCCAATTTACATCGACGCCCATTGCGGCATCATAGGCTTTATCTACCTTTGCAATCTGGTTAGGGGTAGCCCACTCCAAAAAGAAAGCCACATTTACGCTATCAGCTGCTTGTGCAGCCGTCGCTGACGCTAGCAAAGCGGCGCTTGCCAGCCCAGCATATGCGTGCTTCAAAAACTTTTTCATTACTCTATCTCCCAGTTATATTTTGGCTTTGATGAAAAACCAGCATGTTGATCGGACCATGTTTTAAAAAATCAAACCATATCCGCAGCTCAAACGTTACAGTTTTATGTTGAATTTTCAACATTAATAAACATCTATTTACTAATCTGCTTTCAAAGTTTGCAATATCAGTCAAAAGATGTCGATTTTTAGAAAATTTAGGGTAATTTTATCCGCAAAGTCATACATCTTGGCAAAGTCATACATCTTGGCAAAGTCATACATTTGGGCATCTAGCTGGGAAGACTCAGTTTCCTGTCTACATCATGCGCTTTTAACGAGCTTGCGATAGCCCCTGTTCCTAATAGCTCTCCTATCACCTCATTTATGAAGCTCAGCGCCGCTGGATGCCCTTTTGCAATCCCAACAGCCTGACGGATAGCGGTAAAAGGGGGGTCAATCACGCGGTACTGATCTGAGGCCTCTAATTCCTCAACCAATTTGGGCTTTAGGCTAGCCAGCACATCCGCCTCCCCATTATGAAAATCTGCATGCGAGTCTTTAATAGAAGCTACCCTGCGATAAGTTGGCGATGTAAAATTATCCGTAAGCCATAAATCATAAGCACTGCGGTTATATAAAATTATCTCCACCCCTTGCTTATTAATATCTGCATTACTGTGAAAATCAGAATTTTTACGGACCAAAAAATTAGCATCAATATTCACATAGCTTTGACTAAAATCTATCGTTTGTGCGCGTTCTGGTTCAATTGCGATATTACCAATATCCCAGATATCCTTGCCAACATCATCACCAAGCTGCCCCGGACCTTCATAGGGAATAAGTTGACATGGCACATCCAATCGTTTGGCAATTGCTTTGGCTAGGTCAGGCGACACCCCATCTGCTGCCCCATCGCTATCCTGACCAGAAACGAGCAGAAAATTACTCATATTTATCGCCGCACGAAGAGTTCCATGCGGGGCAAGCGCTGCTTTGACGGCATCTGATGCAAAGATGTTCATATCCTTAATTTCCTTCTCTTTTTTAATAAATCACTCCCTGAAATCTAGCCGCAGATTGCACATAGTGTAAATCTCTTCTTAAGATAGTTTGTGCTAGTTAGGTATAAAAGGCTTTTGCTAGCTGAGAGATTTAACAAAAGGCCGTTACCATGACACAGCAATCCTATAGCCCTATCCTATTGCCAGATTACAAACAGATAAGTGATAAAGCCTCAAAAAGCGGCAAGTGCAGCGTTTCTTGAGTTTATGAAAACGCGTCATTCTGTGCGGCATTATGACAATCGGCCGGTATCCCAAACAATTATTGAAAATGCGATAGCGACCGCAGGGCGTGCGCCATCTGGAGCCAATCAGCAGCCTTGGCATTTTGTGGCCATAAAGGATGCAGAAATGAAAGCACATATAAGAAAGGCTGCAGAGGCAGAGGAAGAAGCATTTTATGCAGGCGGCGGCGGGGATGAATGGATAGCTGCGCTAGAACCGCTGGGCACGACCGCGCATAAACCGCATTTGACCGATGCCCCTTGGTTGATCATCGTGTTTGCCCAACGTTATGGCCTGCGCGCAGATAACAGCCGCTATAAGCATTATTATGTTCCAAAAAAGTGTTGGTATCCCGGCCGGAATGCTAATAACTGCCCTGCATCAAGCAGGCCTATCTTGTCTAGTGCATACCCCTAATCCGATGCGGTTTTTGAACAAGTTGTGTGAACGCCCTGCCCATGAAAAAACAGTAATGATCTTGCCCATAGGCTATCCATCTTCGGATGCGGTGATCCCACAAGCATCGATGAGTAAAAAACCACTATCCGAGATTATCACCTGTTTTTAAGCTTTTTAAGGATTACTGCCCAGTTACTAGAACATTCACCTGTTCGAACAGGAGATAAGCGCATTTAAGCTCGTTTCGCTCTTTTAGTACGTTTCAAACGGAGCTGGCCACCATCATTGGAACCAGAGTTATCGCGGCTATTGGTGCGCGGTGAACTTGGCTTCCCTGACCTTTTATGTTGCGGCTTATCTGAACGCCCTTCATGGCTAGGGGTTTTTGCACGAAACGGCTTTGATTTTGAATTTGGCCTCGGCTTTTGTGTTGCATGGGACTTGCTTGCCCCTGAGCTATTTTCATCAAAACTGCTTGCCTCGCCTCTTGGCCTATCCTTTTGGCGGTTGTCTTTGCTGCGTTTTTTATGCGGGCTGGTTTTTTGCGCATGCTCAGAACGGGGGCTTTCATTAAACTCACCCCTAGCTCCATTGGGTTTGAATTTCCCG
>Ga0209138_1001884_pt1 | contig 16997 bp, 9 predicted proteins | sample SaaInl3SG_22_DNA_FD_184645 | JGI IMG/M metagenome (GOLD analysis project Ga0209138, IMG submission 184645) | Marine microbial communities from expanding oxygen minimum zones in the Saanich Inlet - ESP_153SG_22_DNA (SPAdes) (version 2) | ecosystem: Environmental > Aquatic > Marine > Intertidal...
GACAGGGCAGTCTCTTGGTTCGATAGGATCGGAAGGGTTGTAGTCTTCCGTGACGCTCTTCACAGCGGGATTCTCCCGTAAAGCATCTAGCGCCTGTGCTTCAATCTCCCCACCAACACCGTTAATAATGGGCAGTGTATGGGTGATTCGACCGCCCAGCTCAACGATTGCGTTTGACAGTGCTTCGGCATCGCCACCCTGAACGAGTACCTGTACGTTATCCGCTGTGACTGTATTCGTATTTGCGGCGACAGGTAAGGGCGTTAGCGAGCAGATGAGGAGCAGTGCGAAAGTATTTGATTTCAAGGCGCCACCACAAAAATTTTGCTTAAGACCTTATGCCAAGCTGATGGGTGAAATTGTTCTTGGCAACCTTTACGAAGTCCTCAATAGTGAGAGGCTTCGCTAGCAAGTAGCCTTGAATCAACGTGCAGCCGTTTTCGCATAGGAAACGTGATTGCTCGACGGTTTCCACGCCTTCAGCGACAGTACGCAGACCGAGTGCATTGCTCAGGCTAAGAATGGCTTTGACAATGCCGTCGCCACCCTCATTGCCGAGATCAACAACAAAGCTTCGATCGATTTTGAGCGTATCAATTGGAAAATTACGCAGGTAACTGAGGGACGAATACCCGGTGCCGAAGTCATCGATTGCCAAGTCAAAACCAATCGCTTTGAGCTCTTTTAGCTTGCTCAAGTTTGTAGAGGCATCTGACATGAGCACGCCCTCTGTTAGCTCGAGTTCAATCTTAAAGCGGGAGTCTATATCTTTCAGTGTCTCACGGAGCTTAGTAACAAAATCGGACTGGGTAAATTGTATTGGCGAGAGATTAATGCTGATGGCGACACTGTCAGGAAAGTTTTCGCCTGCGGACACGGCGTCGTCGTTGACTTTGCGCAATATGAGATCGCCCAGCGCAATAATGAGCCCACTACTCTCAGCGACCGGTATGAATTTGACGGGCGAGATATTTCCAAGCTCTGGATGGTTCCATCGAACGAGGGCCTCGACACCTGCTACGTCCCCCGTCCGTGTGTCAATCTGAGGCTGGTAAACCATAAAGATCTGCTCGCCCAGCTCTAGGGCGGCACGAAGCTCCGTCTCCAGTAAAACCTTCTCTGCTGCGTCTCTATTGAGCGACTCGTCGTAGTGTCTAATTTGACCTCTTCCGTCACTCTTCGCAGCGTGCATGGCCGCATCAGCATTGCGGAGCAGTGATTCAGGTGTATCGCCGTGACCTGGCGACATCGCTATCCCTACACTGGGTGTGACGACTAAATGCTGAGAGCTAATGGTGATGGGCTCGGCCAGTGCTTTGAGTATTTCCAGCCCTACAGCCTCTAACTGCTGCTCGTCGACCGCATCACGAACGATAACGCTGAACTCGTCGCCACCGGGTCGCGCGAGTTCAAGCACCAACCCTTCGTCATGCACAATATCATCCTCATGAGTGTGGTCAGATATGACATGCCCCATGGAAGCCAGGCAGCCATGAATGCGATCGGCTATATTGCGGAGCAGTTGATCACCACGCTCGTACCCCAGCGAATCATTAATTCGTTTGAAATGATCAATGCCCAAGATGATTAAACCTGTTTGACGCCCCGTCTCTTGGCCGGCCAGCAGATTACGATGGAGTTGCTCGCTGAAACTCCGGCGATTTGGTAGCTCTGTTAAATGGTCGAAATAGGCAAAATAGCGCAGCTTGTTTTCTTGGGCCTTTATATCGAGGAACGCTTTTGCTGCGCGGAGCATGTAGCGAACGTCGCGAGACAATAGTGGCCAGTTGACGGGTTTGGTTTTGTATTGAGTAGCCCCCACTTGGAAGCCACGATCAATCGACTCTTTGTCGTCCGCGCCGGTGGCAATTAGCACCGGGACATTTTTGCCTAAGGGGTTGGCGCGTATTTCCTCGCAGACCTGAAAGCCATTTTTGCCGGGCATGTCGACGTCAAGAAAGACGAGGTCAGGCTGTTGTAGGGCGAATACATCGAGCGCTTGATTGCCGTCTTCTGCCTCCACAACGCGCATTCCTGCTTCTTCAAGACACTCCCGCGCCAACAGACGGACCATTACGTCGTCATCGCATATCAGTATCGTGGGGATGTCATTTTGTGGTGCGTCTGTGCTCACAATGCAACCCAATTCCGTTTGTCGCCAAATCACAAGTCGATGCAGCAAGCGTATCACTGATCAATGCGCTTTTGTGTCGCCGCATTGTGCTATATTTGCTGGCCGTTCACTTTTTCCCCGAAGCCATGTCTATTGCCCAAGATAAACTTATCCGCATTCGCGAACAGGTGCAGTCACACTTAGATCGCGTCGACCGCGTTCGTGTGACTCCCGAGCAAAGATCGGAGTTGGAAGCACGCATCAAGGACAATCTAGCCCGGGAGAACGCGGTTCTCGTTGCGCATTACTACACCTCGCCGGAGGTTCAGGCCTTAGCTGAAGCGACGGGTGGGTGTGTTTCTGACTCCTTAGAGATGGCTCGGTTTGGCAGGGATCATCCGGCTGAGACTCTTATCGTAGCGGGTGTACGATTTATGGGGGAAACCGCAAAAATTCTTACCCCCCACAAGCGTGTGCTAATGCCCGATCTTGAGGCAACTTGCTCACTCGATTTGGGTTGCCCTGCCGATGAATTTGCTGCTTTTTGCGATGCTCACCCAGATAGAGAGGTTGTGGTCTATGCGAATACTTCAGCAGCAGTAAAGGCGCGAGCCGATTGGGTGGTGACGTCTTCAATCGCGTTGGATGTGGCTGAACATCTGGCTGAGCAAGGCAAAAAGATCATATGGGCGCCTGATCGCCATTTGGGTGACTACGTACGACGAATGACGGGTGCGGACATCCTCATGTGGGATGGCGCATGCATAGTCCATGAAGAGTTCAAAGCGCGCGGTATTGAGCAACTTAAACAGGTGCACCCCGAGGCGGGTGTGTTGGTTCATCCAGAGTCCCCGTCGTCAGTTGTTGAGATCGCGGACTACGTCGGTTCGACCACGCAAATTATAAAAGCGGCCCAGCGACTACCCCATGAGACATTCATTGTTGCCACAGATCATGGGATCTTCTTCAAATTACAGCAAGCCGCCCCCGATAAGCATTTTATTATTGCGCCAACGGCGGGCGAGGGTGCCACCTGTCGCAGCTGTGCAAATTGTCCCTGGATGGCCATGAATGATTTAGAGCGTCTCGCTACCGTCTTTGATCGGCCCGATAACGAAATATTTGTAGCCGCGGCAGTCGCTACTGATGCCATGCGACCGCTCGATCGTATGCTGGCCTTCGCAGCGGAATTGAATACGGGTGTAGTGGGGCGCGCTTAAATTATTGTCTCTCCAAATCCGCACGCATTTTCAGTACATCGGTAATGCGCTCGTTGACGAGCGAGCTTGTCGTAAAATCGTCTCCTACAAGTTTTAGCGCGTAGTTTAGCTGCCGTAGTGCTGCATCCAGATTGCCTACCCGAATGAAATATTCGGCGCGGGATCGGTGCAAGCCAACGATATTGCCGCTCAGCCCTTGAACCTCTGCAAGTAGGTACCACAGATTTGGATCATCGTCCTTGATTTTGCTTTGGGTAAGTAGAATCTCTTCAGCAAGATGGGCATCGCCCGCCTGCTGTAACGCCCAGGCATAGGTCATAGTAAGAGGATGATTCCCGGGTGATAGGCTGAGTCGCTTGCCGAGTTTATCTGCCGCCAGTTTGGCGTCGCCGCGAGCCAGGGCTATTTCTGCATCCGCAATAACGTACTCAATTCGATCGCTGCTCTTAGACCATATGCCATCAAGCGCCAGGGCGGCTTCATCGGGTCGGCCTGCGGCAGTCAGTGCCACCACAAGACCGTAGGTCGCAGCCTCTTTAGAGCGGGGTGTACCCTCGAGTTGCCCTCGAAACTGTGCCACTGCAGCTTCAGGGGTTTTTGCCAGCTGGTTCGCCACCCGCGCGCGCATGAGTTGGTAATCCAGGCTCTGTGGACGAATACGCTTGGGGTATTGCATGGCACGATTGCGCGTATCCGCAATGCGTCGCTCAGAGAGCGGGTGTGTGCGTAAAAACTCTGGGATACGTGAGCCACTGGTATAGCGTGTGGTGGCCAACATCCGCTCAAACATCGCCGGTGCTGCGTAGGGATCCATTCCCGCGTTATAAAGCGTGCGCATACCTATCCGATCTGCCTCCGCCTCGTTGGCTCGGCTGTGGCGTAACTGTTGATCTTGAAGCGCTGCTTGGGTTGCGCTCATCGCCGCAAGGCCTGCGTCTGTTCCAGCGGTTGCTGCTAACAGAATCCCCGCAAGTAAGCCGGCAATGTTAAGCGGCGATTGCTGCTGCGCCATTTCAACTCGTCGCGAGAAGTGGCGCTGGCTTAAGTGTGCGATCTCATGGGCTATGACCGTGGCAAATTCGTCTTCGGTTTGCGCCAGATTAAAGAGACCGTTGTGAACGCCAATAACTCCGCCGGGTACAGCAAAGGCGTTAATGGTGGGATTGTTAACAATAACAAGTTCAATTCGCCGGTCTTGTAATTCACTGTGAGTGACCAGCTCAAAAACCAGCGATTCAAGATAGCTGTAAAGCAGAGGGTCGTTGATAATTGGTGCTTGGCTGCGGAACATTTTTAGCCACGAACGACCCAGTTGGTATTCGAATTCCGTAGAGAATAAGCTGGTGCTGGCTGCGCCTAAGTTAGGTATTTTTAGCCCTTCGGTGGCGCTTTTCGTACTCGGCGACGCAACTGTCAGTATGATAAGGCCCAGTAGGGTAAAATGAGCCGCGATGCGCTTGAGCGCACGGATAGCGTTGAACGTGTTTTTGGAAGGTAACGGCATCTGTGAACTCTAACGCAACTTGGATGCTGATGACCGAGATTTAGGCAACAAATTTTGGTAAATGAACGAGAAAAATGTCTGATTGGTTTGCTTTTACCCCAATCCACGGGAGTAGCATCATGACTTGGAAGACTAGCGAGGCGAATAGTCGCGTCGACGCTCGAGGTCAGAAATGCCCTATGCCGTTATTGATGGCGAAGAGGGGTTTGCGCGACCTATCGTCGGGAGAGATTCTAGAGGTGATGGCCACGGATCCTGGGTCGGAGCGAGATTTTCTATCGCTTCAACGACTCGGTGGTCACACTGTCACAACCACTCAGGATGAAGACGGCGTTTTTCTTCATCGCATAATCAAGGCTTAAGCATGTTTGATGTTCTGAAAAAGTGGTACCACCGATACCTGAGTGAGGAAGAGTCGGTTTTATTGCTCATTCTCTTGGCGGCTTCGCTGATTTTGCTGGCGTTTTTAGGTGATGTTCTCGTTCCCATTATGGTTGCGATAGTACTCGCCTACCTCATGCAGGGCGTTGCTAATCAGCTAGTGAGCTGGGGCCTTTCGGCAACGGTCGGTGTTTGGGTGTCGACACTGTTATTTACAGGGGCATTTTTTGCTTTTTCTTTAGGTCTGGTGCCGCTTGTGTGGCGCCAGCTCATTAGCTTGGCGCGCGAAGCGCCAGCAATGATTGAGGAAGCGCGGCAGGCCTTGTCAGTATTGCCCGCGAGTTATCCGGCATTGGTTAGCCAGGAGCAGCTCAACCAGGTCATGAGCATGATTCAGGGTGAGATGGCGCATTTTGGTCAAATGGCGCTAACAAAAGGCCTTGGCTCTATTCCGCGCTTGCTCGCCGTTCTGGTTTACATGGTGCTTATCCCTCTAATGGTTTTCTTCTTTCTTAAAGATCGTGACGTTATTGTGCGCTGGACCCTGTCGTTCCTGCCAGCAGAGCGTCCGCTGCTGAGTGCGATCTGGGCTGAAATGAATCAGCAGATTGCCAACTATGCACGTGGCAAAGTCATTGAAATTATTATCGTGGGAGCAGTGAGTTACTTTGTGTTTACCGTCTTGGGTCTAAACTATGCAGCGCTGTTGGGTTTGCTCGTCGGCCTGTCGGTAATCATCCCCTATATTGGTGCCGCGCTGGTCACCATCCCCGTCGCCTTCGTCGCTTATTTTCAGTGGGGTTTGACGCCCGACTTCTACTGGGTCGTGGCGGCTTATACCGTTGTACAAACGCTTGATGGCAATGTATTGGTGCCACTTTTATTTTCAGAGGCAGTCAATCTTCATCCGGTAGCAATTATTGTTGCGGTCTTGTTTTTTGGCGGTGTTTGGGGAGTTTGGGGTGTGTTCTTTGCTATCCCTTTAGCGACCTTGGTGAATGCCATTATCACTTCGTGGCCCACTAGGCTGCTCGATCATCACGACGCTCAAACCTGATACGAATTCCATCGTTCTATTAACCTTGAGGAGAATCTGATGCAGAAGATTCACACTGTGTACTCTGCGCTACGTCATTCGCATGCTTTGCTGCCGGCCATAGGCTTGGCTTTCTTGGTGGGCTGCACAGGCCCAACACACGAACATCGTGAAAAGGGTAAAGATGAAATTGCCTCGCCGGTTTCAGATTCATCCAACGTATTCGTTAGTCCAAACGACGCTCGCGATTATCGAACCTTAACCCTCGATAACGGTATCGATGTGTTGTTGGTGTCAGATCCCAACGTCGAAAAATCAGCCGCGGCACTCAGTGTGGGTGTCGGCCTGCTTTCCGACCCCATGGATTACCAAGGAATGGCTCACTACCTCGAGCACATGCTGTTCTTGGGCACTGAGAAATTCCCGGAGCCCGACGGCTATGGCGAGTACATACAGCAAAATGGCGGTTCAAATAATGCGTACACGTGGTTGGATGTCACCAACTATATGTTTGAAATTAAGAATTCAGCCTACGAAGACGCTCTTGACCGCTTCTCCGATTTTTTCAAAACGCCATTGCTTGATCCCGATTACATCGAGAAGGAAAAGAGCGCAGTGAATGCCGAGTGGTCAATGCGCCGAGAGCTGGATTACTTTGGCATGTATAAGTTGAGCCGCAGCCTGATGGGTGACCACCCCGCTAATCGGTTTCTCATTGGCAATTTAGAAAGCCTTGCCGATAAAGAAGATAGTTCTCTTCACAGCGCAACGGTGGATTTTTATCAGCAGTACTATTCGGCCAATCTAATGAAGGTCGCCATGGTGAGTGACCGGTCACTCGACGACATGGCTTCTTTTGCACGGACTTATTTTGGGGACATTCCGAACAAAGAGATCGCGCAGCCCACGGTAACTACAGAAATTGATTTTTCTCAAGCAGCGGGCCGACTCATTCATTATGTGCCTCAAGAAGACCAGCGCATCTTGCAGCTGGATTTCATTATCGACGCTAATGTTGAGCAGTTTCGCGTTAAACCTAGCCAGTATTTGTCCTACATTATTGGCTCGGAAATGCCCAATACACCGGCCGTACGTCTAAAAGAGCTTGGCTGGGCGAGCTCACTTAACGTCTCGTCGTCCCCTGATCAGTTTGGTAACTACGGCGTATTCAGCGTGTCGGTTGATTTAACCGAAGAGGGCATGAAGCATCGGGAGGCTATTACTAATCTTTTGCTCGGTTATCTTGACGTGCTAAAGGAGCAGGGCGTCGATGACCGCTATGCCGCTGAATTCGCAACGTCCCTAAACAATCAATTTCGCTTTCTTGAGAAAATAAATGATTTTTCTTATGTCTCGGCCTTGGCTGGAGCGATGCAGGATTATCCTAGTCAGCATGCAGTCGACGCTAATTACCGCTTCGAGGGCTTTGATGCGGACGCGGTGAATGCCGTTCTTGAGCAGCTCATCCCTGAGCGTTTATTGGTTTGGTATGTCTCTAAGGATGAGCCTGCCAATGAAGAAATGCATTTCTATGCGGGTCGTTACTCGATTGAGCCACTCGAGTTAGCTACACCCAGTGAGCGTGTTGCTGCGGTGAATCAATATGCGCTGGCATTACCTGCCTTGAATACTCTGCTCCCAGAATCGTTCGACGTTGCGCATGCCTCGCCGACACCTCGAAAAATTATCGATCAGCCGAACCTAGAGATTTGGCTACAAGGCAGTGAAGTCTATGGCGCGCAGCCAAAAGGTTTTACGCAGATCTATCTGAATACACCGAGTCGAGAGCAAGGTGCTGAGTTTGCGGTTTTGCAATCGCTGTGGAGTGACCTATACCGCATGCGACAGACTACCGTGTTTACCGAAGCCTCCATTGCCGGCATGAATGCGTCGGTATCAAATAGTCACGGCTTGAAACTCACGTTCTCTGGATTTACTGATAAGCAAAGTGAGCTTATTCAGATAGCTTTAAAGAGTCTTGCCTTTAAACCTACCGAAGAAGAGTTGGCGCAGGCGGTTGATCGCTTTGCACGCGGTCTCGAAAATAGTAAGCGAGCATTTCCTGTTCGGCAATTACGTCCGGCACTGAGTCGGTTGACTGAAAGCGGCCGCTATTCTGTAGATAGCTTAAAAGCCGCTTTGGAAGACGTAGATCTCGGGCGTCTCAACGCCTTTATAGATGATGAGCTGCGCTCGGCGTATGCGCGAATTTACATGTTTGGTAACTACAGTGAGGCAAGCGTCCAGGCCGTAGCCGCCATTGTTGATGATGCCTTGCCAAACCGCACCGCCGGGAAATATGTTCGGGCCTCTGTGTACAAGCCTTCAAGAGGCCAAGCACTGGTGACTCAATCCGACTTGCCCGTAGAGGACTTGGGCATGCTGTATTTATTCGCTGCGCCCACAGATGGCTTTGAGAACATCGCGCGCGGTGAAATTTTAGGCTCGCACTTAGCCAATCGCGCGTTTAACCAGCTTCGGACGGAGGAGCAGCTGGGCTATGCGGCTGGTGGATTTGCCACGCAGGTGGGCGATCACCCTTACATTGGCTTTTATATACAAACACCGGTCAAGGCACCCGTTGCAATGCTCGAGCGGTTCGATGCCTTCCGCGCAGAGTATCGCGAAATACTTGCAGAGCTCAGTGAAGAAGAGTTTGAGCTGATCAAGGCGGGGGTCCTGACGAACCTTACAGAGCCGCCTAAAAACCTTTCTGAAGAGGCTGGGCCCTACATTTCGGACTGGAATAAGGAACGGTATGCGTTCGATTCGAAAGCAAGACTGGTTGCCGCGACTCAAGCGGTTACTCTCGCAGATATCCGAGACTACTATGACAGCACGGTGATGGTGGAGGATGGGGCGCGTCTATTAGTTCAGCTTCGGGGCCGCGCCTTTGCCGATCAGCCTTTTGCGACACTGCCTAACGCGACTATTGTGGAGAGTATTGAAGAGTTTCACACAACTATGCCGCGTCAGTAAGTAGAAAGCCCGCTACGCGCCTTTTGGGGTGCAAAGCGGGTTTTTTTGTGTATTTATATAATTCTAAAATAGAACTTTATGGTTGAAATTGGAATTTTTCTATAGGGTTAAGTCAATTAATACTCAAATAACAAATTCTAAAATAGAATTGACTAGCAATATTCCGTGCGGAGCCAGTGTATGAGCGTAGAAAATGTCGACCCTATAGAAGTGCAAGAGTGGCGAGATGCCCTTGATTCGGTCGTGAGGCATGGGGGCTCTGAACACGCAGGTGAGCTGCTTCGATCTGTGTCAGAGCATGCAGAGCAAACAGGTGTCCCGCTACCACGCGCCATTACCACACCCTTTAAAAACACAATTGCTCCAGAAAACGAGCGACCTATGCCCGGCGACTTGTTTATGGAGCGCCGAATTCGCTCTTTGATTCGCTGGAATGCAATGGCAATGGTCATGCGAGCCAACGATAATGAAGACGGGTTGGGTGGGCACATCTCCAGCTTTTCGTCGAGTGCTACGCTTTACGATGTCGGTATGAACCACTTTTTTCGTGGTACCGCCAACGGTCACCCTGGCGATCTCGTTTTCTTCCAAGGTCACAGCGCGCCCGGCATGTATGCCCGCTCTTACTTAGAAGGGCACATTAACGAGTCGCAGCTCGAAAACTTCAGGCGTGAAGTCGATGGCAATGGCTTGTCCTCCTACCCGCACCCCTGGCTCATGCCGGATTACTGGCAGTTTCCTACCGTTTCAATGGGGCTTGGGCCACTGCAAGCGATTTACCAAGCCCACGTCATGAAGTACCAACAAAAGCGTGGCCTGGTTGATCATCAAGATCGGAAGATTTGGTGTTTCATGGGCGACGGTGAGTGCGATGAGCCTGAGTCATTGGGTGCGATTGGTCTTGCGGGCCGAGAAAAGTTAGGCAACCTTCACTTTGTTATTAACTGTAACCTTCAGCGCCTCGATGGCCCTGTTCGAGGTAACGGTAAAATCATCCAGGAGCTTGAAGGCGTATTTCGTGGCGCTGGTTGGAACGTAATTAAGGTTGTTTGGGGTCGTAAGTGGGACCCTCTCTTTGATCGCGATAAGTCCGGAAAGCTCCAGCAGATCATGAATGACGTCTGTGATGGTGAGCTGCAGAACTGTAAGTTCAACGGCGGTGCGTATACCCGCGAGCACTTCTTTGGTAAGAGCCCTGAGACCCTCGATCTTGTTAAAGATTTGAGCGATGACGACATCATGTATTTGAACCGTGGTGGCCATGACCCCTACAAAGTGTATGCAGCGTACGCGGCTGCTTGTGAGGAGACTGAGCGTCCTACGGTTATCTTAGCGATGACGGTTAAAGGCTATGGCACAAGCGAAGCGGGCGAGGCGAGTAACGAAACGCACTCACTTAAAAAGCTCGATACGAAGAGCCTGAAGGCTTTCCGTGATCGCTTTGGTGTGCCCATTAGCGATAAAGACTTGAAGGACGTGCCGTTTTATCGACCGCCCGAAGACAGCCCTGAAATGCGCTACATGCGCGAGCGCCGCGCTCAACTTGGCGGCCAGCTGCCGGCCCGCCGGCCCAAGGCTTATTCTCTTCCGGTGCCCGGCCGAACAGCTTATGCCAGCCAACTGAAATCGAGTGGCAAGCGCGAAATTTCTACCACAATGGCCTTTGTCCGTATCTTATCCGCGTTGGTGAAGGATAAGGAAATTGGCCAGCGCGTGGTGCCTATTGTGCCCGATGAGGCTCGTACGTTCGGTATGGAGGGGATGTTCCGACAGCTCGGTATCTACTCTTCGGTGGGACAGCGCTACACGCCGCACGATGCAGGGCAGATTCTCTATTACAAGGAAGCAGAAACAGGTCAAATTCTTGAAGAGGGTATTAACGAGGCGGGCGCGTTCTCGGCGTGGCTCGCAGCCGCGACGTCATACAGTGTATCCGACTACCCCATGGTGCCTTTTTACATCTATTACTCAATGTTTGGATTTCAGCGCATTGGCGACTTGGCATGGGCGGCGGGTGACTCTCAGGCGAAAGGCTTCCTGATTGGTGCAACGGCGGGCCGCACAACGCTTAACGGCGAAGGTCTTCAGCACCAAGACGGGCACAGTCATATGATGGCTGCAACCATCCCTAACTGCATTAGTTATGATCCTGCTTACTCATATGAGCTTGCTGTCATTGTTCAAGATGGCATGAAGCGCATGTTCGAGGACGGTGAGAAGTGTTTCTACTACATCACCACGATGAACGAAAACTACCAGCATCCTGACATTCCCGAGGGTGTCGAGGAGGGCATTGTTCGCGGTTTGTATAAGCTCAAAGCCTCAGCGGCGAAGCACAAGCAGCGCGTTCAGTTAATGGGCGCCGGCGCCATTCTTCGCGAAGTCGAAGCTGCAGCCGCTATTCTTGAGGCCGATTACGGTGTTTGCGCCGACGTTTGGAGTATGACCAGCGTCAACGAGTTGGCGCGAGACGGTAAAGATGCGCAGCGTTGGAATATGTTGCATCCAACTGACGAACCTAAGGTGCCCTATGTCACTCAGCAGTTGCTTGGTACGCAAGGCCCTTTTATTGCCGCAACCGATTACATGAAGGCTCACACGGATCAAATTCGTGAGTTCGTGCCGGGCCGGTTCACCGTGCTGGGAACGGATGGGTTTGGTCGAAGTGATACGCGAGCGAAGTTACGAGAGTTTTTTGAAGTAGACCGCCGCTTCGTTGTCGTCGCTGCGCTGAAGTCCTTGGCCGATGAAGGGGCTGTTGATCCCGCGGTCGTTGCAAAGGCCATTGACGATTTGGGTATCAATGCTGATAAACCCAACCCTCGCTTAGTCTGATCGGTAGAAGGAGAAAATCGTGAGTCAAACAACGATAAGAGTGCCAGATATCGGTGGTGCGGAAGGCGCAGAGGTGGTCGAGCTGTTGGTCGCGGTCGGTGACCATATTGAGCTTGAGCAAAGTTTAATTGTTTTAGAGTCTGATAAAGCCTCGATGGAAATTCCAGCGAGCAGTGCAGGTGTCGTCCTTGAAGTCAAAGTGGCTATGGGGGATCAGCTCTCAGAAGGTGATGCGGTCGTTGTTATTAGCGTCGCCGCTGATGGCGATGACGCTAACGCGAGCGCCGCTGAGGGCATTCATGCGGAGGATGCGGCAGAGGAAGCGGCAGAGGACGCGATAGCAGCTGATGCTGCGTCAGCACACAGCAACAATGAAGCCATCGCGGCAGCTGAGGGAGCGCCTGTAGGTGGTGAGGCTAAGGTCATCACTGTTGAAATCCCTGATATTGGGACAGATGGGGACGTCGACTTAGTCGAGATTTCGGTCACTGTCGGTCAGCATGTCGAGGAGGGCGAGTCTTTAGTCGTGCTCGAATCCGACAAGGCGTCGATGGAGGTGCCTGCGCCCGTGGCGGGTAAAGTAGTAAAGCTATTGGTCGACGCGGGCCAAAGCGTCAGTCAAGGCGTTCCACTGCTGGAATTAGAAACCACTGTCGCCGAAGATGACGTCGCGAGCGATGCTGTCGCAAACGGGCAAGCTGAGACTGCTGTGGTAGCCGCTCCAGCCATTCAGCCGCAGGCTAAAGCGCAATCGGCCGCGAGCAGCTCGCCCTTGCAGGTGGCGTCGAAAGACGCTGCGGTCGCGACGGGCGATAACGCGGGTGTCTACGCGGGGCCGGCGGTACGCAAGTTAGCCCGTGAATTTGGTATTCCTCTTGGTGACGTTGCCGGTAGCGGCCCTCGCGGGCGGCTGGTTAAAGAGGATTTACATGCCTTTGTGAAGGCGGCCCTACAGAAAGGTTCCGCTACCGCTGCCGTGGGTGGTGCTGGCATTGCACCTATTCCCGACGTTGATTTCAGTCAGTTCGGCGAGATCGATGCGCAATCGCGCAGTCGTCTCGATAAGTTGACTGCGGCCAATATGACTCGCGCGTGGTTAAACGTGCCGCACGTTACTCAGTTTGATGACGCAGATATCACCGACCTAGAAGCGTTTAGGGCGTCGCTGAAAGCGGAGGCTGAAAAGCGCCAGACTAAAATTACACCTATGCCATTTTTGTTGAAGGCGTGTGCGGTCGCGCTGAATGCTAATCCTAAGCTCAAGTCGTCCTTGGCTGATGGCGGCGAGACGCTTGTTTACAAGCAGTACTGTCATATTGGTATGGCGGTCGACACGCCCAACGGTTTGGTTGTACCTGTCATTAGAGATGTCGATAAAAAGTCAATTTGGGAACTCTCTGAAGAAGTTATTGAATTGGCTGGGCTCGCGCGTGATAAAAAGCTGAAGCCTGCGCAAATGCAGGGAGGCGTTTTCTCAATCAGCAGTCTTGGTGGTATCGGTGGGCGCGGTTTCACGCCCATCGTCAATGCGCCTGAGGTTGCTATTTTGGGCGTGTCAAAAGCGAGTATGCAGCCCGTATGGGATGGCAGTAATTTCGTGCCAAGAAACATGCTGCCGTTAGCGCTGTCCTACGACCATCGTGTTATCAATGGTGGGGACGCTGGCCGCTTTTTAACGGAGCTGGTGGGCCTACTATCGGATATTCGCCGTCTCGTTATGTAGGCGACGGGCGAGCTAGCACAGCTGCTCGCCGTTGTTTGCGCTAGTCACCCGGTATTGCGCATACCCGCTGCAACACCGGCGATGGTCACCATTAGCGCCTGGTCGACAGCGGGGTCTTGTGTTTCCCGAACCCGCCGGAGGAGCTCCACTTGCAAAAGGTTCAGTGGTGCGGTGTAAACATTGCGCAGGCTGATCGATTCCATGGCCCAGTCATCATGACTAAGTAAGCGGTCACTCTCAAGGAGCCTCAATAAAGTTGATTGATCTGCGGCTAACTGCATCCGTAAACCATTACCGATAGGCTTGAGTTCCGGGATAACCAAGAATCGGTCGTACAAGTTGGCAATATCTAAGTCAGCCTTAGCAAATACCATTTCAAGCATCGAGAGTCGTGAGCGGAAGAATGGCCAAGATGCAGCCATTGCCTTTAATGTTTCTTCATGCCCTTCATCAATCGCGTTTTGTAGCGCCGCGCCTGCGCCAAGCCATGCAGGCAGCACCAACCGGTTTTGTGACCACGAGAAGATCCAAGGGATTGCTCTGAGGCTCTCGATACCTCCGCCTGTCCGCCGACGCGCTGGCCGCGAGCCTAACGGGAGATTTGCCAGTTCCTGCTCGGGTGTTGCTTGCCGAAAGTAAGGGACAAAATTCGGTTCTTCGCGAACCCACCCACGATAGTGGCTGCAAGCGTTCTCGCCCAGCATATCCATCAGCTCACGCCAGTTCTGTTCAGGCGCTGGTGGGGGCATTAGATTCGCCTGTAAAATGGCTGACGCGTATTGGCCAAACGTATTGATGGCTAGTGGTTTAAGCCCAAGCTTGGTGCGAATCATTTCACCTTGTTCGGTTACTCGCAGACCTTGCTTTAGTGAGCCTGGAGGTTGCGAGAGCAACGCCTGATGTGCGGGCGCGCCGCCTCGGCCAATGGTGCCACCGCGGCCGTGGAAGAGCTGTAAGGGAATATCATTCTTCGCGGCCACTTCAAGAAGCGCCTCTTGTGCTCGGTACTGCGCCCAGCCTGCCGTTAGCATTCCCGCGTCTTTAGCGCTATCTGAGTAGCCGATCATGACAACCATGCCATCGGCTACGCGTTGTCGATAGTTCTCACAAGTCAGCAGTGAGCTTACGATCTCAGGCGCGTTATCTAGGTCGTCGAGAGTCTCAAATAAGGGGGAGACAGGTATGGTGAGCGAGCAGCCGGTTATTTTGAGCAGTAGCTGTACCGCAAGTACGTCCGAGGCCGAGCGTGCCATTGAGATGACATAGCAGCCGAGCGCCTCCAAGGGCGTTTCAGCAATAACGGCAAAGGTGTCGAGTACTTCCTGCACCTCTTCGCAAGGGGACCAGGCGCTTGGAATAAGTGGTCGAGGCGACTCAAGCTCAAGACGTAGCCAGGCGGCACGTTGATTCTCATCCCACGTTGCATAGTCCCCTAGTCCCAAGTGCTGAGTGAGTTCAGAGAAAACTTGCGTGTGCCGCCCACTTTCCTGGCGAACATCGAGTTTGATGAGGTGTGGTCCGAAACTTCTTGCACGCAGTAGCGTGGCTCGCAGCGCGCCGTTGGCAATAACGCTGAGGCCTGACTCGGTAAGCGAGTCATAACACGCTTGCAGCGGCTCAAGAAGCGCTTCTTTAGACAAGGGTGCAAGGGTCAAAGGTGCGAGTTGAGCGCCGCCGTTAAGCGCTTCTTCGATGGCGAGCTTCTGTTTTTGTAGGCTATCGCGAAGAGGACGAAGTGTCGCACGATAGGGCTCACGCGCATGGTCACAGCGACGCTGCAGTGACGCCGATGCGGTGTTGACCGACAGCTCTTCATGCAGCAGCGTAATGTCGCGATGAAACAGCTCGCATGCTTGCCATTGAGCGAGCAACAAAACTCTTCGAGTGATGGGGGCGGTAACATTTGGATTGCCATCACGGTCCCCGCCAATCCAGCTCGATATCTGGAGAGGGTGCCATTCGCCCGTCGGCGTATCGATCCCGTGCTGCTCACAAAGGGATTCTAATTGCGTAATAAACTCAGGTACCGCCTGCCATAAAGAGTTTTCAATAACGGCGAATCCCCAGCGAGCCTCGTCTACCGGGCTAGGCCGTGCACTTCGAAATTCATGCGTGTGCCAAATCTGCGCAACAAGTTCTGCGATTCGACGATGGATGGGCCCCTCGTCGCCCTCATCTTCAGGCGAGCCCTCCAGTTTCTCGAGGCATTGATTCAATTCGCCATGCTTGTGGATCATTGTGCGTCGAGTGATCTCTGTGGGGTGTGCTGTCAGCACTAAATCAATTTTAAGATCACTGATCGCTTTGGCGATGTCATCGTTTGATACAGACCCTTGTAAAATCTGCAGAGTATTGCCGACAACGGACGCTGCTGAAAAATAAGCTTCACTGTGTTTTGCGATGGTTTGGTGCTGATCGGCGATGTTGGCTAGGTTAAGAAATTGGGCAAATGCGCGCGCAATGGCGAGAACGGTGTCGTCATCTAGCTGTTTGAGCATCTCATACAGTGCATCGAGGCTATCTTCCGCACGCGAGCTTTTGGAGCACTGGCGTATTTGCTCAACTTTCTCAAACAGCGCTTTACCTTCGGCGTTTTCAATGGTTTCGCCTAAAATACGGCCTAAAAGCCGTACATTACTGCGTAACGCAGAAGTATCCATGAGATATGCCTCAATCGTTTGTGGGTGAGTCAGTCGCGATTTTCGGGGAGTCGAGTTTCTTTTAGGCTTTCTTTTATCCGTGCCAAATGCGGCAGGAAGCCTTCCCCGCGCTGTAACGTAACGCCTGTGGCGAGCACATCGAGAATCACTAATTGCACGATTCGAGATGTCATTGGCAGGTAGTGGTCGGTGTTTTCTTGGTTATCTAGGCCGATAACAAAATGGCTGCAAGCGGCAAGCGGAGATTTTTCGCAGGTCAGGGAGACAACGGTCGCTTCGGTTTTGCGGGCGAGCTGCGCTACGTCCACTACTGTTTGTGTGCGGCCTGTATGAGAGATGCAAAAAAATAAATCGCCGACGCCGGCGCTCGCAGCAATCATGCGTTGCATAAGTGGGTCTGTATGACTCGAAACGGGGACATTAAAACGGAAGAACTTGTGCTCTGCGTCTTTTGCGACTGCAGCCGACGTACCTAAGCCAATAAAATGTATGCGTCGTGCCTGTGATAATTGGTTAACGACACGCTCGATTGCTGCGAGTGGCAGG
>Ga0209138_1001889_pt1 | contig 16979 bp, 16 predicted proteins | sample SaaInl3SG_22_DNA_FD_184645 | JGI IMG/M metagenome (GOLD analysis project Ga0209138, IMG submission 184645) | Marine microbial communities from expanding oxygen minimum zones in the Saanich Inlet - ESP_153SG_22_DNA (SPAdes) (version 2) | ecosystem: Environmental > Aquatic > Marine > Intertidal...
ACGTCGCCGCCGCCCAATGCCCAGACTTGCCACCCTGCTTGTCTAGCAACTTCACGTCGGTCATGGTCATGCCCCGGTCAGCGGCTTTGCACATGTCGTAAATGGTGAGTAAGCCGACTTGCACGGCATCAGAAAATCACCTGATTTTCCTCGCAAAAGCCCGTAATGAGTCAGCATTGGTACGTTTGTATTTCTTGTCTACTTGACCCTTATTCCTTGGGTTAGTGGGACAGGATTGGGACAAGACTCCCAAACCTGGCGTAAGCATAGGCTGAGGATCTGAGACACGTCAAGGGGGATAGCTCGATATGTTTTCGGATACTGGCTTCATGGACTCCATGCTACAAGCCCACCGTTTGAAAGTCCTTGCCGGTCAAAAACATTGCCACGACGAACAGGGAGGGGGGAGGGGTTGTGAGTCGCTCAGATACTGTTGTACCTGCCCAGATACAAAAAAAAGGTGCAGGGAGCAGAGCAGGTGTTAACGGCTACAGCATCAAGTCGCCCACATCACCACCACTGCCGCCTGCGACTGACCGTACGGTAATATCTTCTTAATGGTGGTTGCCGCTCAAAGAATAATCCGTAGAATTTTATAAATGTATCTATTCAATAGCCAAACAGCGTTCATCCAAATCCACCTCTTATTTGCACTGTCGGCCTTACTAGTCGGCGCAGCCCAGTTAGCTTTTGGGAAAGGTACACCGCAGCACCGTTTATTGGGAAGGCTATGGGTGGCGATGATTGCGGTTATTTGTGTCACTTCCTTCTGGATCAAAGAGCTTATGCCCACAGGTGCTTTTGGCGGCTATTCGCCGATTCACTTGTTAAGTATTTCCACACTTTTCACGATCGTGATTGGCGTTTACCAAGCTCGGACCGGTCGTATTACCGCACACAAGTGGTCAATGACCTTAACCTATCTTGGCGGCTTGTTGATAGCCGGAGCATTCACTTTCTTTCCGGGTCGCCTTTTGCACAAAATATTTCTTTTGTAAGCAGCAGTACACGGTCTTACGGCCACTTAAAAATACAAAGCGGCACTCCCCCAAATCTGTAGACACTTTTCATAGCGCAGTTTGACGCTGGCGCTCGAACTCATGGGGGCTCAGTTGATCGAGATGCTTGTGGCGCCTGACTCGATTGTAGAAAACCTCGATGTAATCGAAGATTTCTGACTTGGCCTCAGCCCTGGTTTGGCAAATCGGCTTTTTGACGCGCTCGCTCTTCAAGCTGCTGAAGAACGACTCCGCCACCGCGTTATCCCAGCAGTTACCCCGACGACTCATGCTGGGGCTCAAACGGTTGTCTTTGCACCAGCGATTGAATTCGTCACTTCCAAATTGACTGCCTTGGTCCGAATGGATGATCACCGAATCCTTGGGCTTTCTGCGCCAAACCGCCATCGTCAGTGCATCCAGCACCAAGCTCGTGCGCATGTGTGACCCCATGCTCCAACCAACAACCGCACGCGAGTGCAAGTCCAGCACCGCAGCCAAATACAACCAACCCTCATGTGTGCGGATATAGGTGATATCCGTAACCCAGGCTTGGTCTGGCTCATCATGCTGGAATTGACGCTCCAGTTGATTAGGGGCTAATTGCGCAGGCTTGCCCACCTTGTATCTAGGTCTCTTGTACCCCCGCACCGATTTGATCTTTGCTGACCGCATCAACCTGGCAACACGGTTCTCGCTACACACAACCCCCGCTTCCTTGAGGTCACAGAAGATGCGGGGGCTGCCGTAGATCCCCATGCTTTGGTCGTAGAACTCACGAATCTGGTTGGTCAACTTTTCATTGGCTTTAGCCCTTGGGGAGAGCGGCTCACGCAGCCAAGCGTAATAGCCACTGCGGTGTACCTTGAGAACACGGCACACGCTGGTCAGGCGAAACTCAATTTGGTGCGCCTGCATGAACGCGTACTTCACCCGGACTGTTTGGCAAAGTACGCGGCGGCCTTTTTTAGGATATCGCGCTCCTCAGCGGTCCTCCTAAGCTCCGCCTTGAGCTTGGCCACTTCGGCCTGCATCGCCTTAAGATCCGTAGCCAGGGGCGCATCCGCTTTCTTGAACTTGCTTACCCATGTGTACAAGACACTCTCTGAAATCCCAAGCCGCTTGGCTACATCAACAACAGGGTGGCCTCTATCGATGACTTGCCTAACTGCTTCGTCCTTGAACTCCAAGGCATATTTTGTTCGTCGCATTTGCATTTCTCCATTTCAGTTTTGACGTCATATTTGTCTACTGATTTGGGGGAATGCCACTGTTTTACCTAAAGTGACGCCAAGCTTTTGCCAAGATTTTCCAAATGGACTTCAGCAAGACTGATCCACGACATCAAACTAGCTCGAGAATTGAAGGGGCAAAACACGCCTAGAAGCCCGAGCTATATACAAGAAGTCGAATCGTTTTAATGTGATCACTTATCTACAGGAGCATCTTCAATGGCTATTTTTGAAAAACTAAGCGGCGCCATGGCAAAGAAAGATTTCAATGCATACATGGAACTTATGCACGAAGACGCTGTCGTTGTCTTCCACAAATCAGGCGGCAAATTTTCCAAAGCCCAATGGGGAGGAATGGCCGAGGGCATGTTTGCCAACGAAAAATTTGTTCAAGATTCAACACGTTGTGTCTATGAAAACGACGACATCTTGGTGGCACATAACTTTATGTCCTACCCAGACGGGACTAAAGAAGCCGTGATGGTCGTGATGATGTTGAAGGATGGGAAAATAATCAGATCGGAAACAGGTGCAACCCTTCTGAGCTGACCTGTTGCTTAACGTCAAACCGCGGTGCCTAAACCAAGGCGCCCGGCAGCGCGTTGTCGTAGCTGCCACCCACCCCACATAACGATGCCGGCTCGCCCTCCGCAAACCAAACCCGCCAGAGCGCATCCGGCGGACAATCATATTAATATTATATTATTATTAAATAACAAATAAGCTACCATGAGTACTCACTATATGAGTACTTAATGAGTCTTAATTGGAATGAGATCAAGTCTAGGGCACTGCTTTTCAGCAAAACCTGGGCCGATGCCAGCAATGAAGACAGCGAAGCCAAACCCTTTTGGATCGACTTCTTTGAAATCTTTGGCATCACCAACAAACGCGTCGCAACCTTTGAGCTCCACGTCAAAAAGCTCGGTGGGGCGCAGGGCTTTGTCGATCTGCTTTGGCCGGGTGTGCTGTTGGTGGAGCACAAGTCGCGCGGTAAAAACCTCGATGATGCGGTGGACCAAGCCATCGGCTACCTGCACAACCTGTCCGAGCGTGATTTGCCGCAACTGGTCGTGGTGTGTGACTTCGCGCGCTTCCGCGTACGCCTCTTGGCCACGGGTGAAACCGTTGACTTTGAGCTCAAGCACCTGCATAAACACGTCAAGCTCTTTGGCCTGCTCGCGGGCTACAAGGTGCAGGACATACAGGCGGAAGATCCCGTCAACATCAAGGCCGCCGAGCGCATGGGCCGTCTGCACGATGCCCTCAAGGCCAGTGGCTACTCGGGCCACGCACTCGAGGTGTTGTTGGTGCGGCTGCTGTTCTGTTTGTTTGCCGACGACACCGGCATCTTTCAACCGTCGCAATCGTTTCGTGACTACATAGAAGAATGCACCGCCGCCGATGGCTCAGACCTCGGGTCGCGTTTGGGGCGACTGTTCCAAGCGCTCAATACGCACGAAAGCCAACGCAACAAAAACATTGACGAACAACTCAACCAATTCGCCTATATCAATGGCCGGTTGTTTGAAGAAGTCTTGCCCATGGCGGACTTCAGCACCGCCATGCGCGAAGCCCTGCTAGACGCTTGCGCACTCGACTGGTCAGCAATCAGCCCCGCCATCTTTGGGAGCCTGTTTCAAAGCATCATGGATGACAAAGCCCGCCGTAATCTGGGTGCGCACTACACGTCTGAGACCAACATCCTCAAACTCATCAAGCCCTTGTTCTTGGACGAACTGCATACCGAGTTTGCGCGCATCAAAGGCAACCGCAACAAGCTCTTTGAGTTTCACAAAAAGCTACGCCAACTCACGTTTTTTGACCCCGCCTGCGGCTGCGGCAACTTTTTGGTTATAAGTTACCGCGAACTGCGCGAGCTTGAGCTCAAGGTGCTGCGCGCCGACCATGACCTAAGCGCGCATAAAGGCCAGCTTGCGGTGGATGTGCATGGCCTCATTGGCGTGAACGTTGACCAATTCTTTGGCATAGAGATTGAAGAGTTTCCCGCACAAATTGCCCAAGTTGCCCTGTGGCTGGTCGACCACCAAATGAACCTGCGCGTCAGCGTGGAGTTTGGTTTGTACTTTGCGCGTATCCCACTCATCAGCTCACCCGGCATCCGCCACGCCAACGCCCTGCGGCTGGACTGGAACGACGTGCTGCCTGCGCAGCGGTGTAGTTATGTGTTGGGTAATCCGCCGTTTTTGGGCAAGAGTAACCAAGGCAAAGAACAGAAAGCCGACCTTGCCGCTGTAATGCAAGGCATACACGGCGCAGGTGACTTGGACTTCGTGTGCGGCTGGTACATCCTCGCAGCGCGGTATTTGAAAGACACATCCAGTCGAGCGGCTTTTGTATCCACCAACAGCATCACGCAGGGCGAACAAGTTGCCGTTCTGTGGGGTGAGATGCAGAGATTGGGCATGCACACCCACTTCGCTCACCGTACTTTCCAGTGGACCAACGAAGCCAGCGGAAAGGCCGCTGTGCATTGCGTCATCGTCGGCTTTGGCGCGGAGGATCCCACTGAAAAAACCATCTACGAATACGAAGACATCAAAGGGCCACCGCATGCAGTACCCGCCAAACACATCAATGCTTATCTGGTTGATGCGCCAAATATGCTACTGAATAAACGGCGCACACCCATTTGCGCCGTGCCTGAAATGACCAACGGCAGTAAGCCCACCGACGGTGGCAACTTGCTGATGAACGATGACGAAAAGGCATCGCTATTGGCAGTGGAGCCGCAAGCGGCGAAATGGATAAGGCGATTCTTGGGTGCTGATGAGTTCATCAACAACATCCCACGTTGGTGTTTGTGGCTGGTTGATTGTCTACCCAATGAACTACGCGGCATGCCAGAAGTTATGAAGCGGGTGCAAGGCGTCAAAGCCATGCGCTTGGCAAGCTCAAAAAGCGCTACCGTTCAGTTGGCATCATCACCCGCGGTTTTTGGAGAGCTTCGACAGCCAAGAGCAAACTTTCTTGCCTTACCAGAAGTTTCGTCCGAGCGTCGGGAATTTTTACCCATCGGATTCCTAAATTCCGAGATCATTCCGAGCAACAAAATTCAAACCATACCGGATGGCACACTTTTCCAATTTGGTGTTCTCTGCAGCACGATGCACAACGCGTGGATGCGACAGACCTGCGGACGTCTTGAGAGTCGGTACAGCTACTCCAACACCATCGTCTACAACAACTACCCTTGGCCCGGCTTCGCTGGAGAGGCGCTCAGCGACAAGCACAGCAACGCCATTGAACAAGCCGCCCAATGCGTGCTCGACGCCCGCGCCCAATTTAAAGGCGCGTCCCTCGCCGACCTCTACGACCCCCTCACCATGCCCCCGGCCTTGCACAAGGCACACCAAAAACTAGACACCGCCGTAGACGCCGCCTACCAACCCAGCGGCGGCAAAAAAACCTACGCTACCGACGCCGAGCGCGTCGCCTTCCTCTTCGACCTCTACCAACGCATCACCAGCTTGCTACCTGCGTCGGTCGACAAGAAAACTTACAAATCCAAAACTACTGAAAGGCAATTGAGATGAACCATTTTGAAGGTATCGATTACGAGGCGATGTTCGGAAACGATTCTGGGGAAAACGAGAAAAGTCAGGCACTCAAAGAGTATTTTGTTGAGGTGCCAGCATTCGATAAGTTCTTTGACCACACGAGTGAATTGGGATTTGTGCGGGCTCGCAAAGGTATGGGTAAGTCCGCGTTATTGAAGATCCTGTCGCTACGTCGAAAGGAAGAACATCCTGACGACATAGTGATTTTTACGACCGGGAACGAGCTGATGGGGTTAGGCGACTTCACAAACAAAGGCCAAGCGTATCTAGAGAATCACTGGAAGCAAGTCATTTGTAAGCGCATCTGCGTTGAGATCGGTCTAAAGATTAATTTCGCGTTATCCGACTTGCAAATGTCCATGGTCGAGACCGCTGAATTAGAGGGTTATAAGGATCTGAACATTTTGTCGGCACTCACGGAAAGAACCGGTGGAATGATAAGTAAAGCCCTCGCAGCCGCTGGCGGTGCAGCCATCCTGGAGGCTTCAACGAAGCGAGGGATTTCAAACCCAGAGCAAGCGCTGAAGAACTTTCAAAACAAAGGCGATAGAACCGTCTGGGTTCTCGTTGACGACATCGATGCAAAGTATGTAGATGACGACGATCACCAGCAGCGCGTCGGGGCATTTTTCAGCGCTATGCGTTCACTTGCATTCGGTGTTTCAGGCCTACGGCTCAGAGCAAGTGTTAGAACAGATGTTTGGCGAAACCTCAGAAAAATGGAAGACCAAGATAAATTGCGACAGTACGCTATAGACATTAACTGGAGCGATGATGCACTGATAAATATTTTTACTCAAAAGATTTTCGCCTACTTGAAGCGTGAAAAGTTTCAGCCCATCCTAGAGTCGAGAGATACGCAGAATCACAGCAAAAGTTTTGAGCAAGTCTTTCGCGATAAATTTCAGTGGAAAAAACGCGAAGTACATCCCTTTATTCCTCTGAAATTTCTCGCTGGTGGCCGACCCAGATGGATGGGGCAGCTCGCAAAGTTGGCGGGCTCAAAGGCTGGAACAAATCGCATAAGTGAAGGCAATATCTACGCTTCCATGCAGGAGTTCGGTCAAGAGAAATTGTCTGATATTCAAAAAGAACACTCACACCAGTTTGGACAGCTAGACAAGCTGATCCAATCCTTTCAGGGTGGAAAACGTGCCTACAACCGATTTCAACTTTTAACACATATAGACGAAAATTTCGTGAAAAAGATCGTCAACGTTGCACTGATAAATGGATACCCTTACAAAGACACCGAACAACTTGCGACGTTCCTTTTTGAGATCGACTTTTTGATGGCACAACGTCCAGATAAAACTGATGACGATACGTATAACAGTGCTCCAGACTTGTTTATGACCGAGGAGAATGCGCAAAACAAGATTCAATGGACGGTGCACTCAAGTTACAGAAATTTCCTTCGAATCCAGTAGTTAGGCTTAAAACGATGCACTCTCGTGATGCCAACAACGAGTACAGGGAAGTATTCATCGATACCCCTTCCTGGCGTTTCAGCAAGTTTAGGCAAACTAAATGCCCGCAAACGTATAAAGCCATGTTCGGCTGCTACGGAGAGACGTAATCGCGGCATGCTGAACATAATCTTTGTGACTCGCGGTTGGGCTTAGTCCATGTCTGATCTGAACGGACTGATTGCGCGTGGTCTTGCCCGCATAAACGAGGCGCACATAAGTAATCTTGGCTGTGTTTTGGAAGCAGCATTATTGGTTATTCAGCCGAATGAGCGCCGCAGTGGTCGTGAGAGTCTGGACATCTTTACGTCAAAGTCATTTGAGGCATTGGACGCATATCTACTGTCCACTCAGAGTTTCGTTCTGAGTACCATCAACCGCACACAAACGGCGCTCACGCCTGTGAAAGTTAATGAGTTAGTCAGCTTGGTGCGTGTCAGTCTTCGCGAGGATCTGTACCTCGTTAGATTTCAGGGGTACGAGTCAGCTTTCGCCCGTCATGTCGCACGTTACGGAATCTCGATGAGGTTGTCCGACTTTGGTGCCGATCTTTCGAAAGCTTCGCTACACGCGGGCACAACAAACCGCATGCGCGCCTTTGTGACTGAATTAAAAGATGCCCTACTCACTGAGCTCGAACGACAGCGCAATACAAGTCCTTTCGGAAAGAAGGAGCTACAAAACCGAGGATATCGTCAGATGAGCTATTCAGCAGCCGTCTTTAACGTCATGATTGCGTCGCCCAGTGACGTGGCGACCGAACGTAAGATAGTGCGGGATGTTTTGTATGAATGGAACGCAATCAACGCCGCTTTGCGAAATGTCGTGCTCTTACCGGTAGGATGGGAAACTCATTCATCGCCAGAAATGGGTGCGCCGCCGCAGACCATTATTAATCGACAGGTGCTGTCGAAGTGCGATCTACTCGTGGGCGTTTTTGGGACGAGGATTGGTACCTCTACCGGAAGCTATCCAAGTGGCACTGTCGAGGAAATAGAGAAACATATTGAGGCGGGTAAGCCAACGATGCTCTATTTTTCCAAACAACCTATTGACCGCAATATGCTCAATGTTGATCAATATCAAAGGCTAGAGGAATTCGAGGTATCTTGCCAAAATCGTGGTCTTTTGGAGAGGTATCAGAGCCATGACGAATTTAAAGATAAGTTCAATCGTCATTTGTATCTGACAGTCAACGAACATCCAATTTTTCAAGCAGCTTCTATCAGCGATGATGAGTCAGCGAGAGTGAAGTCGAAAATAGAATGGCCTCTTCTTTCACCAGAAGCAAGCGTTTTGTTGAAGGAAGCCAGCCAAGACAGCGGAGGAATGATCATCCACGCGAAATACTTGAGCGGCACGACGATTCAGGCGAACAAAAAAAACTTCATACCATCCAACCAACGTCGCGATGTTGCGAAGTGGGAGGCAGCTCTTGAAGAACTTAAGTCTAAAAATCTCGTTATGACGTCAAGCGCCAAAGGTGAGGTTTACGAGATAACACCTCTTGGTTATGAGGTCGCGGATTCAATTTCACTATGAAGCGTGTCTGTACGTTTGGGCGAATGCCAGTCATTCGAACCACTGGGGTAGGATATTGCCGCAAAGGAAAGGCAATTTATGAAGAGGAAAATGGTTTACAGGACTGAGCCTATGGGCGACGTCGAAGTGGTCGCGGATTTTCTGCCTTCACCTGCCGAACTGGCCTCCCGCGAAGATAGCGTGAAAGTCACGCTCACCCTGCGCTAGGGCAGCGTGGGGTTTTTCAAGTTTCAGGCTGCCAAGCACGAGACCCAGTACCAGCGCATGATCCGTCGTCTACTGGTTGCATACGGTGATGCTCAAAGCACCTCTAACAGTCAGGCGAAAAGTACAACGCGCAAGAGTGCTTCGACTTATCTCTGCCGAATGGAATCGCGGCAGCATCAGGCCTGTTTACCTATCTCACCCGCCGCCCGACAACCTCCCACCCCTTTCACATAAGCCTACAACTCCCAAAGAAACGGATGTCTACAAAGCGCGGACGAATCGCCCAACAGCAGCAGCTTGCGCCGTGCGCGGGTCATGCCTATGTTCATGCAGCGAATGTCAGACAGGAATCTGATCTCGCCTTGGGGAGTGCGGGGGCAGGGTGATGGCCATGATGCCGCGCTCTTGGCCCTGCCACGAATCGCCGGTGCCCACGCCGAGCCTGCGTTGCCGCCGTTGGTCATGGTGCCGTCAGTGGCCCCATGCGCGCCACGGCACGCGCTATTACGGGGCTGGCAAAGCGCTGGACTGTTCGCATGGCTGACGTGCCCCACTACTTTCGATGCGGGCCACCACGCTTTGGGTCGTGCCCATGCGTGCGGCCCCATCGCCTTACTGCCCGCTGAGTACACCACCTTCAGCCCTTTGGCGTATTCGCTAGATATCTTGTTACCCTTGGTCGATTTGGGGCAAAAAAACATTGGGTGCACTTGCTTAACTGGTTTGAAATTCTTTACGGCTGGATTGCGAGTTTGCTATTTGTAGCCATCGTCTCGGGTATATCCCGCCGCAGTGAGACGGAAAAATAAAAACGGCTCTTGAAGCACAACGTACAGGTTCGCACTGCGGCGAAGCCAGTTTTAAGAGCGGAGCAGTTGCAGGCTTTCGTTTGTTCTAGTCTACGCACAGACGCCCAGCGACCTTACTTTTGTTGCTTGGTAGTTGGTGCTATTCGTTGACAAAGACAGCGTCGGCCACCTACTGTTTCAACCCCTTGCAGGTCAAAAATATCGTCACTACGAACAGGCGTGGGCAATAGTTGCGGTGCCTTGCCCAAGGCTGGTAACAGGGTTACCTAGAGATGTAGAGGCTGTCTCCCATGTCTTCATAACTGTGGTCGGTGGCACCGCTTATCCAATACAAAGCCAATCCAGCCAGTGCGACCACTACTAAAAATATGATTAAGTTATTCCTCATAGGTTACCCCCGTTGAGATCAAGAGTGAGCCTAAATCGGCTTACTGGCCTGATGGTTTTAAGGTGAACCTCAAGCGCCTACCCGTCAAATAAGGTTTATGCTTAATTTGTTTGCATACTTTCGTTTCCTATCTAGGCGCCAACGGTGCGCCCCAATTGGGCAACCGTAATCTGTTTGGCATTTTCCAAACCTATGGGTGCATTTCACAGCGCAGACCACCTGACAGCTCCCGTCGCAAACATACGTCAATGTAAACCTTAGTGGCTCCTGGCGACAGTGCTTGGTTAACTACACCGCATGAGTAGCGAGGCTTAGCGCCAGAGAGATCAGCATTACCTCGCGGGTCGACAACACTACTCATATTTATATGATGTTACCTATGACAAAAATTATGTGGAGTGCGGTTTGAAAACGTTGTCAAAGATATTGTTAGTGGGCGTCGCGCTCACAGCGTCTCAGTGGCTACATGCGGCCGCCACGGTCGAAAAGGGAAAAACTATTTCAGTTGAAATCCCGGTTGACACGGAGAACGTTTGCAATATTGAGGTGGTGCGAGGCGGCGAAAAAACCAACGTTCGTGTTGAGTCAAATAAAAAAGGCGTGTATCAGTTTGCTGGACGTGAGTTGGGTGAGGAGACGATTCGTTGGGAAGGCAAGATAAAGTTTCGCGGTCTCAAGAGCTTGGGTCCATGTCGAGGTGATGGCGCAATAAAAGTTGTAACAACCGAAAGTGCTGAGGCAAAGGCAGCTGCCGAGGAAAAAGCATTAGCGGAGGCGAGGGAAGCAGCAGAGGTAGAAGCTGCGGCTGAAGCTCGAGCAGCAGAGGAGGCGAAAGCAGTGGCTGAAGCGAAGGCGGCGAAAGTCGCCAGAGCCGAAGAAGAAAAAGCGAAAAACGACTTACTCAATTATGTATTCTCAAAAAAGTGGGAAGTTGCAGGGCTGCCGTGCACTCTCAAAGGTGGCGCCTATCAAATATTTTCCAATCGGCTTAAGGTTGGTTGGAACATGGCCGCCGGTGGAAAGTTATTGAAAGAGACTGGTAATAAAGCTCGCTTTTCCCTTCAAGCGCTAGATGGGAAAACATTCAGACACGTTATGAGTATTTACTCTGGCGGTAATAAATTGGTGACCCGAGCAATCGGAAGTTCAAATGCACGCGTTTCTTACACGGTAGATCAATATACGCTTATCGATAAATCTACATTGCGTAAAACGAGACTTGACCATAGGCGAATGAATTTTGACTTGATGATGAAGGGCGTTTACCGCGAGGACAGAGGTTCAGAGTGGGGAAAGGTGTCAACGGTTAAGGCATGCAGATGATGCAAGGCCAAAAAACGTCACTTGAAATGCAAAGAGCGCCAGTTGCCCTAGGCCTGAAATACCTAGGATTGGTTGCCTTGATGTTCTGGTCTGGAATAAGACAGGTGCTTGCGCTGGCTGTCAATTGTTGGTTCATAGCCGTCTCGACTTGAGGAGCTCATTTAGTGAGATACACGACACCGGTAATGTTCATTGGAATCGCGCTTGTGGCGTCACATAGCATTTACCCGTAAGCGACCGTAGAAAAGGGCAAGTCAGTCGCGATCGAGGTGAATGGTGCATCTAAGCGTTTATGCGTGACAGTGGTTTTTTAAAGGCTGCGACCGCACAGAACAGAGCGCGTTATACATAGATCGGCGCAACAGGAAGCCCTCGGCAACGCGGGCTGCGTGCGGGCAATTTGAATTCTGCAATTGACCAATCTTATTTATTTGGTAGGATAAAAGAGTAAATCTTTTGTGAAAAAATTATGAAAAATTTAATCGTTAAATTCTCAGTGCTTGTAGTCATAGCCATGACTCAACATGCACAAGCCGCTTCTTTTGACTGTGAAAAAGCGGGTAACAAAATAGAGCGAACGATATGTCGGGATGCAGAGATCAGCCAGCTTGATGAAGATCTGTCAAAGGCTTACAAGGTGGTGAGGAAGAAAGAAAAAGCAGTTGTAAAAGAGCAGCGGGCTTGGTTGAAAAAAAGAAATAAATGCGAAGATGCAGCCTGCTTAAAGAAAATTTACTCAGAGAGAGTCGCGGAGCTTGTGTCGCGCGGTGCCAAAAGAAAGGCTAGTACAGAAAATAAACTCAATGAATCTGAACTTCGTCGTGCTCGCAGCGCAGGCTTTTGCATTGCATGGGCAGAGCAGGGGAATAGGATACTAAGGGAGCTGGGAAAGTCTAGCAATGTGAACTCCCTCATAAATAAAGCGCGAAATTCGGTTAGAACAATAAAAAATCAGGTCGCTGTGAATGCCGAAATACAGGGGTGGAGAACGGCAGTTGAAAAAAGTCTACAAGAAGTCGCAAAAGGTGATTTGAGGACTCAGCAAGTAATGGCAATTGGGTTTTTAAAACAGTGTGCCAAGCAATTCCTCAAGTAGAGCGATGCCCAAAAAAGTTAAGCGATCAGCCCTTAATCCAAGCTCAAGGAGCTGTCGCTCGGACCCGAAGGGGCTGAGTTGATCTAACGCTCGGGTTCAGCGTTGACCACCTGACAGCTCCGGTCGCAAACATACGACAGTGCTTGATTGACCACACCGCATGAGTAGCGAGGCCGTGATGAAGCCAGATGGTAAAAATATCATCCGGGGATTAGCGCCAGAGAGCGTCGCTTACCTTGCCGGTTGACAAGATCGCTCGTGTTCATATGATGTTGTCTATGACAAAAAATTATGTGGGGTGCGTTTTGAAAAAATTATCAAAGATATTGTTAGTGGGCGTCGCGCTCACAACGTCGCATTGGATCCATGCGGCCGCCACGGTCGAAAAGGGAAAAACTATTTCGGTTGAAATCCCGGTTGACACGGATAACGTTTGCAATATTGAGGTGGTGCGAGGCGGCGAAAAAACCAACGTTCGTGTTGACCCAAACACCAAGAAGGGGGTTTACCAATTCGCCGGTCGCGAGGTGGGTGAGGAAACGATTCGTTGGGAAGGCAAGATGAAGTTTCGTGGCCTTAAGACGCTGGGCCCTTGTCTCGGTGATGGCTCCATGGTTGTCTCGACCATAGAAAGTGGCGCGGAAAAGCAGGCGGCTGCTGCACCGCCAGAAGTTGCGCCTGCGCCTCCCCCAGCGGTAGCCGCTGAAGAGTCACAAAGCGCGGCAGCCAATAGTCCAGAGACAGCTCAAGCAGCGGAGGCAGGGAGCGATCAGACGGAAGCGAAAGCGCCCGAGCCGATAGCGCCGGAGAGCTTTGCGGTCTACGTTAGCAAGAAGGCTGACTACGCAATGATAAAAAAACTTGATGGGACCGGCGTTTTTTCTGATCCATCAAGGCTTGGGAAAGTGCATAAGTTTTGCCCACTTACGCTGTCCCAAACCTATGATGACGCCACCCGTAAGTCGTTGTTTGATGCCGTACCAGGACTTCTCGGCAATATCTTTAGCAGCAAGGGTGCTAACGCTGACTTAAGGTTCCCCGCTGTGAGCTGTGTTCGTAGCAACGGAGATAGGGTCAGTCTGGACAGAAGCGCGGACATACTCGTTATTCAAAAGTCAGCGGTGGCTGAACTGGCATCTGTCGATGGTTTCCAGCGATACGTGCCGTTAGAAACAATCGATGGGCCCGTCTTGGTGGCGGAGGCAAAGCGCTTAGCGGATGTGCGTGCGCAGGCGCAAGCCAAAGTTGCGTCACGAAAAGGTGAGCTTGATGACTTGGCAAGTCAAAAATCTAAGGAGAAGATCGGTTCGCTGACCCTCCGCCTTCCTAAGGGCCGTGAGAGTTTGCGTCTCTGTACCCGTAAAGGTGACGCTGACTTTGATCTGGCGGTCGGTGGATACTTTGCTACCAAAAAATTGAGGCTTTCCCAAAATTACATTGATACTGCGATCGAGAAGGGGTCTAAATTAAATCGTCGAAAGCCGTTCACTTCTACATTCCCAGATTTAGATGCTTTCTACCTTGCGATACAGAGAGATCCGAACCTGTGCGAGGTGTACGTTGACTACCCCGAAAATTTAAAAATAATTATCGGCGCGCTAAAAGATCAACCTTACGAATTAAACCCGCTGGTGCCCGTTACAGAGGCAAAATCTGACTGGGCTCGTCAGCGAGGTTATGAGAGTTTTGCTGCTTACGAATTTGCTCAAAGCGTAAGCGCAGACGCTAAGGGGCTAAAACAGCTGAGCGAGCGCAACGTTACAAACATTGACGAGTTCAACCAAGCCGCCGCGAGGATGGTGAAGGAAGGCTACAGCAAAAACAAGAACGTCCGAGATGTCGTCGCGTTTCTTGATGACGAGAAAAGTGGCTCGGCCTCAAATAAATCAGCGACCGAGGTGAAGAGTCAAAGAGCGCGTAAGAACCGCGAAGCGGCCATAAAGCGTGCAGCAAAAGCTAAAGCTGAACGGGTACAGTACGCGAAAAAATATCCTTTTTACGCTGTTCTGTCGTGCGGGTTTAATGGCAGCAATATGAGCTTGGTCGCCTGTTTTGCAGGTAGCGGTCGATCTTCTGTTGATACCGAATTAAAACTCACCCTTGGAAGCGTCTCCAAGGTCTACAAGATGTATCAGATCGCGAACAATCGCGTTGGTCGAATGCAACGAGACGGCCTGTACATTGACCTACCCCGCAAGTTTAATCTCAGAGCCCAAAATGCCAGCAAAAGTCTTACGCTGACGCTGAAAGTGTACGACCGAGTCACGAAGAAGATGGTGCTTCAAAAGGAAGCAGGCCGCCGTTTTGCCGTCGTGAGTGCGCGCAACTGATAAGCAGCAGTTGGTGGTGATACCGGCCACAGAAACAGCATCTTCATATGGCGTGAAGATGACTGTTGATGGCTCGGTGTGACGATACGCAACGAGGTCCACCACGCGCTGAGGGTAATTCGAAGATAAATGACTGAGAGGCGAGATGACTGCACTACGAACAATGACGTACATGTTGACGTTCGCGATGGTTACCGGATGTGCGGCGACACGCTCGGAGTCTGACGCCTCCACACAGAACTCGCAACGAATGGCAACGACTTTTAAGCGAGACGGCGTGAAGCTGGAATGGTTGTGTAAGTGGGGTACGGGGATAACCAAAGCCACTTGCGTAAAAGGCGACTTTATTGGTATCGAGGTATCTGCGTATGCCCCCTCATTTGGCACAACGGAGGCAAACCGAGAGTCGGCGTTCCGCGTTGGCAATGATTTGGCTCTTGCTAAGTTAGCTCAGTTTCTGAGTACAGAGGTCAAGACATCACGTACTACCAAAATATTGACGCGGAACGTAGAAAAAGCGAACCAAATGTTGCTGTCCGGGAAAACGATAGCTGGCGAGGTTACGTTCGATGATGATGAGACCCCGCCCGCAAGAGGCTCTAATGAACAGGCTCTCCAGACAGACAGCAGTGTTGCCAGTTCGGTTGTGGAGGTCCTGACAATCAAGTCTCAACGTATCCTCAAAGGTGTGCGGGTCATTGAGGAAAAAATCGTAGATGCTAAAACCGTTTTAGTGACCGTGCGTTGGGACGCAGAGAGTGAAGACGCGCGGCAAGAGATAGATAAAGCGATGTCTCGCTAGAGCATGCTGCGAATTTTCTTACTGTTGGTCACCTTGGCGCTTGCGGGTTGCGGCTCGACAGATGGCGTTAAGCAATCTTCAGTCATACGAGCTAGCGGCACAGGTGCGTCACCTGAGGCAGCCAAGGAGGCCGCGTTCCGAAAAGCCATTGAGGAGCGAGTTGGCGTGCTGGTGCTCGGGGAGCGTGCCATCGCGGATTACCGGCTTATCAAAGACGAGATTCTTTCCTTTAGCGCCGGCTACGTTGACGATTATCAAGTTGTACAGCAAAAAAAAGTTGATGACATTTGGCTGGTGACTGCCGATATTTGGGTTTCCAGTAGTCGAATTACCAACAGAATTTTTACCGGTGCCAATGCTAGAAAAGAGCTACCCGGGGTACGCGCAGCTGAGAGCTTTGACTCCTTTATCGCGCAGCGGCGTCAGGCTGATCGGCTGCTGAGTAAGCTACTGGCGGGCTTTCCTCAGGATGCGCTCCTAATCACGTTTGAGGGTACACATGTTGAGTTTGATGCCGAGCGCAATGCGCTAATGACGGTTAGCTACAACCTCGGCTGGAATCAAAATTACCTGATCGCGCTGGCTGAAACGCTGGCCCAATTGGAGGATGGTGCGGGCCGTAATTCGAATCCAAGTGGAAAAATCAGGCTGAATTATAAGAAGCCAGAGGATTGGCTAGGGACCTTAGATACGTTTTACTTTAAAGACAAAATTCTATTCAAGCAGATAAAAGAGCGGTTTAGACGAGAGCGTGTCGGCATAAATCTTCAAATTTTTAATGACGATACCGCTGTGTTTCAAGAGTGTCGGTCGGATTCAGATTGGACAAGAGACGGTGGTGTGCTCAAAAATAACTGGTCCACGGTTAATCTTAACGGGCTGGTTTCGCTACGCAGATCTGTCACGTACAGGTTCACGCAATCAGAGAGGGATAAGCAATTGCTTAGGTTGGCAAATCAGCTTAGGCTCGCTATCGTGCCTGACAACGACTGTGGGCGGCAGCGTATACGGTAGGCGATGTGAGTTGCCGCAATGAAGTACCGCCGGGGGAATTTGCCTATGATACGTAGGCGCTAGTTATTTGGCTGCGTTCTACAGGCCGAGGGGAGTTGTATGCAAGTGAGGGTAGCCTTTATGAGTCAGCCGAGCACGGATGGATCGGCCAAACGTTTTGTCGTGTTTGACGCACGGGCAGCGGATGG
>Ga0209138_1001901_pt1 | contig 16905 bp, 14 predicted proteins | sample SaaInl3SG_22_DNA_FD_184645 | JGI IMG/M metagenome (GOLD analysis project Ga0209138, IMG submission 184645) | Marine microbial communities from expanding oxygen minimum zones in the Saanich Inlet - ESP_153SG_22_DNA (SPAdes) (version 2) | ecosystem: Environmental > Aquatic > Marine > Intertidal...
GATCCTTTTAAGTGTAAGTCCAAAACAGTTAGGGCTCCTTCTCCACCATCTGAAAATGGCATTGAGTAGCAGTCGCTATTTGGAAAAACTGCTTGAGTTGTTTGCGTCATAATTTCTGCAACTTCTACTGCACTCAGACTGCCTTTAAAAGAATCAGGAATAATAAGTACTTTCACCTGGATATTTTACTACAATTTACCAAATTGAGAAAGAAGAAGCCCTATTTTTTTGAAATTGCTTTGATGACTTGAATTGCATGGATTCTAGAATTTTCAATAAACCATTTGTTGGTTTTATACCCTCCACAGACTACACCAGCAAGATATACTCCTTTGACATTGCTCTCCATGTTGTCTGGATTGTAAATGGGGGTTCTAAATTCGTCTTCATGAAAGTTAACACCCAGTTGCTCTAACATATCAAAGTTTGGTTCATAGCCTGTCATGGCTAACACAAAATCATTTTTGATTTGATGCCGTCCAGTTTTATTGTTAAAAATCACCTCAGTTGGGGTGATGCGTTCAATTTTAGCTTCAAAATACGCATTAATGCTTCCTTCTTTGATTCGGTTTTCGATATCTGGTCGGGCCCAATACTTGACATTTTGACCAATTTCTTTTTCTCTGATGACCATAGTCACACTTTGAGCACCTTTTCTGTAGGTTTCTAAAGCAACATCTACGGCTGAATTGGCAGCACCCACTACAACCAAATCCATTCCAAAATACGGGTGCGGCTCACTGTAATAGTGTTTTACCTTCGGAAGATCTTCTCCAGGAATCCCGAGTAAAAACGGTCGATCGTAAAACCCTGTAGCAATAATTAAGTTTGAGGCTGAATACGTTCCCTTTGAAGTAGTTAATGCATAAAATTCGTCTTGTTTATCAATACTATTTACTTCCTCATATAAGTTGACGTTTAATTTCCAGTGGGAAGTAACTCTTCTGTAATATTCAAGTGCTTCTGCGCGTGTTGGCTTTGCATTGTGAGAAATAAAAGGTATATCCCCAATTTCTAGTTTGTCAGAAGTTGAGAAAAATGTCATGTTCATGGGGTAATGGTAAAGTGAATTGACTAGAGTTCCTTTGTCAATAATCAGATAATTCAATCCTTTTTTGGCAGCTTCAATTCCACAGGCAAGGCCTATAGGACCTGCGCCAATTATAATTACATCTAGCATTTTACGAAGGTACAAATCTTGAGAGAATTTAAAACTATAGTTTTCGTCTATTATATATTACAAATATATAAATATTTCCTATAATTTGAATTATAATTAGTTTAGTTTAAAATTTATATGTTTCATGAATAGAAAAATTCTATTATAATTAAATTCATAATAATAAAACCCTTTGTCTAATAAATAAACTCGATATGCAAATGAGTAGATACCAAGTCATTATTGGGTTTCCAAAGGCATAGGCAATAGCAAGACCACTACTGAACCACCATAACGGAAAGAAGAATACACCCATGGCATACTTCATAGAACTAACAAATACGATGTCGTCGAACTTTGAAATTATTTTACGTGTGACCCATAGGGGGATGATATTTGGGATGCTTAATAAACGTGCAAAAAATAGAGTGGTTTTAGAATGTTTTTTTCGACTGGGGAGTTTGGAATAATTATCAGTCAATTCTTTTTTTAAGGAATGAAATGTCAATTGGGTAGTTTGGCGATTGATTTTTTGTTTTTGAATGGGATAATGTTCTGAGTCATCCTCTATCCAGATGCATGCTTTCATTCTATCTTCTAGTGCATCTCTCAGCTTATTGATGTTCTCAGCTTCGGTTAATTTGGAATCTATTGACTTATTAACTAAAATGGGTTGTCCAAAAACCAAGTGCAATGTACACCTGGGTTGACGATGGTGTCCGTAATTTAGACCGATAGGCATCAAGTACATTTTTTCATCAGGAAACTGTCGTACTGCTTGATAAATAAGACGACTACTTCCTTTGGAAAGACGCTGTAAATAATATTCATCGTGATGTCCCCCTTCGGAAAACATCAGCATAAATTTTCGTTCGCTTAATAGCTTATAGCATTTGGCAAAAGTGATGTCGTTTTTTTTAAGATTGCTATAGCCATTTCTGATGCGGTAAACAGGTAACATTTGAAAAGCGTCTAGAAACCATTGAAAAGGCCCTCCAAAAACATCACTTCTGGTCAGAGAAGTCATTTTTTTAGGAGTCATAGAACCCACCAGTAAGGGGTCTAAAAAAGCACCCTGATGGTTGGGAGAAAATAAAACCCCACCGTCTTCCGGAATATTTTCAAGACCTGTTACCTCTATATTTCTAAAATAAATGAAGTTGTAGTAACGGAGAAGAAATTTGATGAAAAAGTAAAAGGTAGTTTTCAAAAGAGTGATTTTCAATATGCCTAAAAATAGCGGATATAGATCAGTTTACCTAATCATTATTTGCGGGATAAAAAGCGAAAATTTTCAAAAAAATAATTTTTGTTGCATTAAAAATAAGGATTAAAGGCCATGTCCTAAGAATAATTTTAAATCCATCGTAAAAATATAGTAACTTAGAGGTCGATTGTATACAATTAATTCCCCAAAATTACCATTTACACGCAGCCTGCGATTGTTCTGATTTAACTGAAAACAAAAAAATATGAAAACAAAAAATGTATTATTAAAAGGGTTGTTTGCCTTCGCTTTATTGACAACAGGCCTTACTATGGCACAGACAGCCATTTCGGGTTCTGTTGTAGATTCAGAAAACCAAGAAGGAATTCCGGGAGCAAACATTATCGTACTAGGTTCAAATACAGGTGCTGTGGCTGATTTTGACGGGAACTTCATTTTGAATTCTTCAGCTGAATTACCACTCACTTTAGAAATTAGTTATATAGGATTTAGTTCACAGAGGGTAGAAGTAACTTCGGCTGATCAAACTATTCTTGTAGCTTTAAATTACGGGCAAAACTTAAATGAGGTAGTAATCTCTGCTTCAAGAAGATCAGAAAAGATTTTAGATGCACCAGCATCCGTTTCAATCATTTCATCTCAAGATCTTGAAAACTCTGCCAATGTTAATGATCCTATTAGAAGTTTAATTAATGTGCCGGGGATACAATTTCAACAACAATCTGCAAATTCAGTAAATTTTGAAATGAGAGCAGGTTCAGGAGTTTTTGGAACTAGTGTTTTCCCTATTTTAGATTATCGTTTTTTACAATCTCCAGCTTCTGGATCCTTTTTTGCTTTTCAATCAGGCTTATCTAATCTTGATTTAGAAAGAGTTGAGGTAGTACGCGGTGCTGCATCTGCTTTATATGGTCCCGGAGTAGAATCAGGAGTTGTCCACTTTTTCTCTAAAAAAGCGATTGACAAACCTGGAACTTCTGTCGAGCTAATTGGCGGAAACCTCAGTACTATATCAGGTGCAATCCGACATGCATATGCAAATGATAAAAAGACTTTTGGATTTAAAGTAAATGCGCAATATAAAAAAGGAGACGAGTTTAGTTTAGACCCTGTTGAAGATGCTGATTTTCTTGCCCAAATAAATGGGGCTACCAGAAATGGTATCTTCCAGCCTATTGTAAAAAACAATAGAATTGACCCTTCTCAAGTACCTTCCACACCAATACTGACGCGATCTGAAATAGATCCTGATGGAGATGGTAACGCATATATGAATGAATACGAAACTTTTATGGCTAATGCGCACCTAGAGTTTAGACCAAATGATAATACCGATTTTGTAGTGTCTGGTGGAATCAATTCTGGTAATGGATTGATAAACCAATCACAAGGGCCTGGTTATGCAGCTGGAAATGATTATTGGGCTCAAGCTAGGATTAAATCTGGTGGATTTTTTGGACAAGTATCTTATAACTTTAATGACGGTGGAGATGAAAACTCTCCCTTTTATCTTTATTTGACTGCCCAAAGAATTATTACGAAAAGATCTGCATTAGACGCTCAATTGCAATATAACTTTGATGCTGTAAACTTCTTAGATTCTAATTTCACTTTCGGTCTTGACTATAGAGATATTGGATCTGATTCAGAAAACACACTTTTTGGAGCAAACGATGGAAATAATGATTACATCAATTATGGACTTTACGGTCAAGGAACTTCTCGTTTTGGTGAGAAGCTTGATTTAACTTATGCATTGAGATACGACAAATTAAATTTTGTTGATAAAGGAAAAATTGCACCTCGAATTGCTCTAGTTTATAAAGCCAATAATAAAAACAGCTTTAGATTAACTTACAATCAAGCTGTTTTCGGACCTAGTGCTTTAGAAACTTACGTAGATTTCCCGGTACAAATCCAATCTCCTGGTGTATTAGATGTATGGTTATCTGGACAGACTACTGCTCAAGACTTCGCGCCAAATGCTCCTATTGAAATTGTTGGAGGAGGAGGAGCGACATTGCCTGCAGATACAACAAATTGGCCACTTGCTATTCCTTATGGAGCTGTTGCCAGCCAGGTATTACCTCCATTATATGCGGGAGTAGGAGCCAATCCATCTTATGCGCCTCTGTTACCTTTAGTACAAAACTTTTTTAGTACTTATGTTCCTGGAGGAGCTTCTGGTTCTATTGAGGGGTACAATGCATTCAATGGAAGTGCTATGCCACAAGCAGTAGGTACACCTTCAGCCCTTTTAGGAACAACTACCTCTTGGGAGTTAGGATATAAAGGACTTCTAGGAGACAAATTTGCGATAGGTTTAGATGTATATACATTTGCAAGATCTGGTTCTACTCAATTTACAGCAATTGGCCCAACATTTAGATTAAATAATTATGCGGGGATTCCTACTGATCTTGCAACTCAAGTTGCATCAGATTTTGCATCAGATCCAACAATTAGTGCAGCGATTGCTCAGGCAGTTACTGCTGGAGTAAATGCTCAAGTTCAAGCAGGTGTAGAAGCTCAATATACTGCAAATGGAATACCCGAATCTATTTGGGCTACTGGAGCCCCTGCTGGAGCCTTATTCCCAGGATCACCTGCAATAGCACCAGTATCTGATGCAGTTGCAGCTACTGCTGCCGGTTTAATTGGTCCAGCAATAGCTGAAACATCAGCACAAGTTGCAGGGCTTATTGGAGGTGCTTTTGCTCAAGGAGGTCAGGGATATGTAGATGTTTTGAAGCCCATATCTGAAGGGGGTCAAGGTGCTGCAGGTGCAGTTGGAGTTATAGAGTCTCAGAGAGTACCTCAAAATGATGGTATCACCCACATTTCTGCAGGGTATAGAATATTTGATGATGTAACTCGTTCTCACTGGGGATCAGACCTTTCAATGGAGTATTATGCAACAGACAAGCTAACTTTTTGGGGGAATGCCTCATGGTTGAGTCAGAATGAGTGGAATCCAGGAGAAGACAATGATGATGGTTTACCTTTCCAAGATTTTTTAAATGCACCTCGATTTAAATATCGTTTAGGAGCAAATTATATTACTAAAGATGGTATTCAAGCATCTTTGTCATTTCAACATGATGATGAGTTTAATTCGAACCAAGGATTTTACGCTGGTACAGTGCAGGCAAAAAATTTGGTTGATGCAAGTATTGGATATAAACTTTCTAACGGAGTTAAATTAGATTTATCTTCTACAAACCTGTTTAACCAGCAATATCGCGCATTCCCAAGAATGCCCGTAATTGGAAGAAGAGTTAATCTAAGAGCGACATTTAGTCTCTAATTAGTATTTTATTTTGATATAAAAAAGGCAACAATAGAAGTTGCCTTTTTTTGTTGAAATTTTTCGGGAAAAAAAAGGCCCCCTTTCTTGATTTAACGAGTAACATCGTATATTTGCCACTTAAAAATCGTCTAGAAACTAACGTTAATCAAAAGAAAGATGGCTCAAAGTATCGGTAAAGTATCCCAAATAATTGGACCTGTTGTAGATGTTGATTTTAGTGGTGAAAACAATCCACTACCTCGAATTTATGACGCCTTAGAAATTGAAAATTCTGATGGGACGAAATTAATCCTAGAAGTTCAATCTCATATTGGTGAGGAAACTGTTAGAACCGTATCAATGGACTCTACAGATGGTCTTAGTCGTGGAACTAAAGCTAAAGCTATTGGAAGTCCCATCCAAATGCCAATTGGTGATGATGTGTATGGACGCCTTTTCAATGTAATTGGAGATGCCATAGACGGGATGGACAACTTACCGAAAGACAACGAAAATGGTCTTCCTATTCACAGAGAAGCGCCAGCATTTGAAGACCTTTCTACTTCCACAGAAGTCCTCTTTACAGGAATCAAAGTAATTGACCTCATTGAGCCTTACGCAAAAGGAGGAAAGATTGGTTTATTCGGCGGGGCTGGTGTAGGAAAAACAGTTTTGATTCAAGAACTTATTAATAATATCGCGAAAGGACACGGTGGACTTTCCGTTTTCGCTGGGGTAGGAGAACGTACTCGTGAGGGGAACGACCTGCTTCGTGAGATGTTAGAGTCAGGAATTATAAAATACGGAGACGACTTTATGCATTCTATGGAAGAAGGAGGATGGGATTTGAAAAAAGTGGACAAAAAAGCCATGAAAGAATCCAAAGCTACTTTTGTTTTTGGACAGATGAATGAACCTCCTGGAGCACGTGCTCGAGTAGCCTTATCTGGACTTACTATTGCAGAATATTTCCGAGATGGAGCCGGTGACGGACAAGGAAAAGACGTTCTTTTCTTTGTAGATAATATTTTCCGATTTACCCAAGCCGGATCAGAAGTGTCGGCGCTTTTAGGGCGGATGCCTTCAGCGGTTGGATACCAACCAACCTTAGCTACAGAAATGGGAGCTATGCAAGAGCGAATTACTTCTACTAAAAAAGGTTCTATTACTTCGGTTCAAGCGGTATATGTCCCTGCGGATGACTTGACGGATCCTGCACCTGCAACAACCTTTGCCCACCTAGATGCAACAACAGTATTGTCGCGTAAAATTGCAGAACTTGGAATTTATCCAGCGGTAGACCCCTTAGATTCTACTTCTCGTATCCTTACAGCAGAGATATTAGGTGATGAGCATTACAAATGTGCTCAGCGCGTTAAAGAGCTGCTACAGCGATATAAAGAATTACAAGATATTATTGCCATCTTAGGAATGGACGAGCTTTCCGAAGAAGATAAATTAGCCGTTTCAAGAGCAAGACGAGTACAGCGTTTCTTGTCTCAGCCTTTTCACGTTGCGGAACAGTTTACAGGAATCCCCGGAGTATTGGTTGACATAAAAGAAACCATTAAAGGTTTTAATATGATTATGGATGGAGAGTTAGATCACCTTCCTGAAGCCGCGTTCAACTTGAAGGGAACGATAGAAGAGGCTATTGAAGCCGGTGAACAAATGTTAGCTGAAGTATAGATTATGCAACTTGAAATTGTTTCTCCAGAAGCACAACTTTTTAGCGGCGAAGTACTTAGCGTAACCGTTCCCGGTGCATCGGGCTCTTTTCAGATTTTAAACAATCACGCACCCATTGTTTCTACTTTAGTAGAAGGACGAGTTAAAATTCAAGGAAAAATATCCTTGGAGGAAAGCAACCAATCAAAATTCATTCAAGAAGGAGAATACACCTATCTTGACATTCAGTCTGGAGCTATTGAATTGAGTGACAATAAGGTCATTCTTTTAACGGATTAAGGTTTTATAAGATCTATTTATCATTTTTAAACTGAGATTTTCTTTTTTATTACTGCTTGGTTGTACCTTCTGGGTTCAGGCTCAAAATGATTCTATAGCTCAAAAGCAGTTTCTTAAAGAAGTTTTAGTAACCTCTTCCAGAATTGATCTTCCTTTAAGTGAAAGTTCACGAAGCATTCAATTGATTACAGGAGATGAGCTGCAAAATACAGGGGTATTTTCCGTTGTAGAAGCGTTGCAATTGATCTCAGGAATTGACATTAGGCAGAGAGGAATTTCAGGAATGCAAGCAGATTTATATATCCGTGGAGGGAGTTTTGACCAAACGTTATTGTTAATTGATGGAATTAAAATGGATGATCCCCAAACAGGGCATCACACCTTAAATTTTATTCCCCCGATAGAACTCATAGAGCGTATTGAAATTGTCAAGGGACCTGCCGCTCGTGTTTTTGGACAGAATGCGTTTACAGGGGCAATCAATATTGTCACAAAAAAAGCAACTTCTAAAGGAGGTAAAGTTTCACTTTATTCTGGCTCATATGGCCAACTTCACGCTGCGGGGACTTTTCAAAACGGAAGTGAGAAGAGGAATGTTATTGCCCACTATTCCAGAAATACTTCTGATGGATATCGATATAATACCGATTTTAAAAATCACACTATTTTCTTAAAAGCGGGTTTATTTCAAGACAAGAAATCCCCACTTACTTTACTAGCTAATTTCTCAGGAAGAAAATTTGGTGCGAATGGATTTTATGCTTCTCCAGAGGCTGAAGATCAATACGAGGAAACAGAAGCGAGTTTTCTAGCTTTAAAAACGAAAATACAACAAGGTCATTGGGTTTTGAAACCTAAAGTTTATTGGAGAAGAGGCCAAGATCATTACTTGTATTTAAGAGACCAACCTGAGGTCTATGAAAACTGGCATATTACGCATAAAGTAGGGGCCTCTTTTGACGCAACTTACTCTTCGTCTCTGGGAGTTACAGGAATGGGTATCGATGTAGCTCGTGTATCTATTGCGAGCAATAACTTAGGCTATCGAAAAAGACAAATGGCTACATTATTTATTGAGCAACGACTCAATTTTTTCGGGAACATTTTAGACCTTACCCCTGGTGTTGCACTAAATTCCTATTCAGATTTTGGTGTTTTTGCTTATCCAGGAGTTGATCTCGGCATTTCTTTAGGTACACAATGGCATTTATATGGCAACATGGGATATACTTATCGGATACCAACCTACACCGATCTTTATTATGCTGATCGGACAACCATAGGTAATCCAAATTTGAAACCAGAAGAGGCATTTTCTAAAGAGCTTGGAGTTCGTTTTACGGGGGAGCGCCTTAGTTTTTATGGCGCCTTTTTTGATCGTAGAGCCTCAAATTTAATTGACTACGTGAAGCCAACAGAAACCGACTTGTGGGAGGCGACAAATATTCAGGAGTTACTTACTTCAGGTGCTGAAGTTGAATTGAGTTATCCTTTTCGTTTGGGAAATCAGGCTCAAAATATTCAGTTGGGATATACTTATTTAAAGGACGATTTGGAAACCGTAGGGATTGCTTTTTCTCGCTACAGCATCAATACATTAAAACACCATTTAACGTTTCGTTACAGAGCGAAATTAACGGATAAAATTGGTGCATTTTTAGGTGTTATTCATGCTCAAAGAGCAGGTGTAGATTCGTATTCAGTTATTAATTGGTCTTTAAATTATAAGATTAATGCATTTGAATTTAGAGGGACATTAAACAATATTTTGAACACCTCTTACACAGAAACCAATCTAGTCCCCATGCCCTGTAGAAATGGATTACTTGCTGTCAGTTATAAGTTTTAACTTAGAGTTCTTGTAAGGCGTCATATATTTTTTGAATTTCCCACCCTCGATATACCATATAGCTTATTATTTTTTTCTTTTGTACAGAGGGATTATTTCCACGTACAGCTTGTTTACGTTTTTCGAAAAGTGACCAAAAAGTAGTATTATACTCTTCCTCTGTTAGCTCTTTTAAAGCTGCTTTAATGTTGTATTCAGAAATTTGACGGAGTTTAAGTTCTCTTTGAATTCTGAGCCTACCCCATTTTTTAATTCTGAATTTACCCCGAGCAAAACTTTGGGCAAAGCGAGTTTCATTAAGGTAGTTGTCTTCAATTAATTTAGAAACTATAGTGTCTATTGCGACACTAAACATACCCATTTCTTTGAGTTTGTCAATCACTTCTTTGTGACAGCGTTCTTGATAAGCGCAGTAATGTTCAATTTTTTTTTGAGCTTCTGCAAGAGTGAAGGACTGTTTTTTTTGCATGGAATGAAGATAAAAACTTATTATCATAATTGAGAGAAGTATTTTGATCTTTGATTAAATAAAAAAACCACCCAATCGTGAGACGGGTGGTTTTGAATATTAAGGTTGAAGTCTTCTTCGATCTTTATTTAAGAATCGGAACTCCAAATATTGATAAGCGTGGCGTGGAACAATTCGAATCCACTTTTTGTATTCTAAATACCATTTTAAACGTTGGGATGGAGTCCCGTTTAAAAGGTAAGCGGCTACAAAAGGATGAACATGTATAAATATTTTTTCCTTTTGGTTGCGCTTGTTCTTAGTAATCTTACTAAGCTCTGTGTTGATTTTGTCAATTAATACTATTGGAGCCTCTACCTCCCCATTGACATTGGGATTGGGCTCTTTTGTTTTGATATTCATTTCAGGTCGCACACGTTGGCGTGTAATCTGAATGAGTCCAAAACGACTCGGTGGCAGAATCTTGTGTTTGGTTCTGTCCGTACTCATCTCTTCACGAAGATGTTCAAATAGCTTTTTTCGATTGCCATTTGAATTTAAATCAATGAAATCGACAACGATGATACCTCCCATGTCACGAAGCCTCAATTGTCTAGCAATCTCTGTTGCAGCAATCATATTGACTTCCATTGCGGTATCTTCTTGACTTTTTGAACGATTTGAACGATTGCCACTATTGACGTCAATCACGTGTAAAGCTTCTGTATGCTCAATCACCAAATAAGCTCCTTTTTGCATGGAAACTGTAGTTCCAAATGCAGATTTAATTTGCCTTTCTATTCCAAATTTTTCAAAAATCGGAAGGTGGTGATCATACAGTTTTACAATTGATTTTTTATCGGGCGCAATAGTTTCTAAATAGTCTTTGATTTCAGACTCCATTGCGGCATCATCTACATGAATACCGGTGAAATGATCGTCAAATATATCGCGTAAGATACTTGAAGAGCGGTTAATTTCGCTTAACACTTTGGTTGGATATACATCAATTAGCTTCAATTTGGCTGATAAATTTTTCCAGCGTGTTAGCAATTGTTGAATATCTGCATCAAGTGCAGCAACTTTTTGGCCTTCGGCTACGGTTCTTATAATTAAACCAAAACCTTTTGGACGAATACTTTGAACCAGCTTTTTAAGTCGATTCTTTTCGGCACGATCTTCAATTTTTTGAGAAATCGAAACCCGATCTGAAAATGGCATTAAAACCATAAACCGACCAGCTAAAGAAATCTCTGAACTTAATCGAGGTCCTTTTGTGGATATCGGTTCTTTGACAACTTGGACTAAGACAGTTTGTTTTGAAGATATTGTTTCTCCAACATTTCCATCTTTTTCGATGTCTTTTTCGTAACGAAATTGTTTTAATAGATAATCTTTGTTTTTACCTGTGCTTATCTGTTTAATATACTTTACTAGTGAAGGAAACTTTGGCCCAAGGTCATGATAGTGTAAAAAACCATCTTTATCATGTCCCACATCTACAAATGCGGCATTTAAACCGGGCATTGCTTTTCTGACTTTACCGACAAATATGTCGCCTACAGAAAAGTTATTGTCTTCAACTTCTTTATTTAGCTCAATTAATTTTCCATCCTTGAGCAGTGCAAAATCAACAGCAGAGGAATGCGAACGTATAATTAATTCTTTATTCACTCTGAATTATTTTGTGCAACTACAAGTAAACTTGCAGTAACGGATTAAACAATATTTTCAGGATTTTTCCTGTGGCAGCATTCAAGCTTTTTGGAAACTGCCATTTCAATGAACTTATGGTAAATATTTTAAGTGCTTTGACCCACACTATTTTTTCTTGTGACGATTCGCTCTTCTTCGCTTTTTTCGCTTGTGCGTCGCCACCTTGTGTCTTTTACGTTTTTTACCGCTTGGCATATAAAGGTTGGTGTTAAAGGGTTATAAATTATTTTGAAACAGGAACTTTTGACTTGACACCCTGAACAAAAATTTTGGCAGGTTTGAAAGAGGGAATGTTATGTGCTGGAATTTTTATGGCAACGTTTTTTGAAATGTTACGTCCGGTTTTCTCAGCACGTGTTTTTATTACGAAACTTCCAAAACCTCTCAAATACACATTTTCTCCTTTTTCTAGAGAAACTTTCACTTCTTTCATAAATTTTTCAACAGTGGCTTGTACGTCAGCGCGGTCTATTCCTAGCTGATCTGAAATATTAGATACAATGTCTGCTTTTGTCATAATGTTTTATTTATTGCTTAAAATTTAAGGCTCGCAAATATATAAATTTTAATTATAAAATGCTCTGTATAAAGTTTTTATATTCTTCTAGTTTCTCTATTTTTGGCCACCTAACTTAAGACTCATAATTTTGTCTTTGACACAAAAACTCCTTCTCTGGTACGGTGAAAACAAACGTTCATTCTTATGGAGAGAATCTCAAGACCCCTATAAAGTATGGCTTTCTGAGATAATCCTTCAGCAAACCAGAACAGAACAAGGTCTTCCTTATTTTAAACGTTTTGTAGAAACGTATCCCACAATTCAAGCATTAGCATTAGCTAGCGAAGATGAGGTATTAAAGTTGTGGCAAGGATTGGGATATTATTCAAGAGCACGAAATCTTCATTTTACAGCCCAATTTGTCCATAATGAATTGGATGGTATTTTCCCTAATACCTTTGAATCATTACTTCAATTGAAAGGGGTGGGTGATTATACCGCTAGTGCTATTGCCTCGATATGTTTTGGAATCCCACAGGCAGTTGTGGATGGCAATGTGTATCGGTTTTTATCCCGTTATTTTGGAATTCTTACTCCAATTAATTCAAGCAGTGCCCATAAAGAATTTAAGACTAAAGCGAGTGAATTAATGGGTAATTCGCACCCTGGCACTTTTAACCAAGCCTTGATGGAATTTGGATCACTTCAATGTACCCCAAAAAGCCCGGATTGCCTGCAGTGCCCTTTTACTCAAAACTGTATCGCCTTTAATCAAAATAAAGTTGATGAGCTTCCCGTTAAAACCTCTAAAATTAAAATCAAAAAGCGTTTTTTTAATTATCTAGTCGTCTCAGATCTTCATGGGAATTATCTTTTTGAGAAAAGAACAGATAAAGGAATATGGTATAACTTATATCAGTTTCCTTTGTTGGAATCTTCAAAGACATTTAAAACTGAAAAAGCACTTTTTGCCCACCCGGATTTCCCTAGAGAACTCAATTCAGCAAACCTAAAGGTTCAACGGTGGAATAAAGAACCAATCTCACATAAATTGAGCCATCAGAGCTTAACTGTTAATTTTTGGCAAATCGAATGCAATAAAGAATTATCACAAGCCCTTACATTAAATTCAATCAAGAAGTTAGCAGTACCTGTTGTCATCCAAAATTTTATGGAAAAATTCTTTTGAGATACCTCCGTATTTTATAAATTTACCTTTACATCCAACTCAAAATCTTTCAACTATGAGCGGTACATTAAACAAAGTTATGCTAATTGGCCATTTAGGAGATGATGTAAAGATGCATTATTTCGATGGCGGGGGTTCTTTAGGACGTTTTCCTTTAGCAACCAATGAATCTTATGTAAACAAAAGCACCGGCGAAAAAGTGTCCAATACAGAATGGCACAATATTGTTGTGCGTAACAAAGCGGCTGAAATCTGTGAAAAATATCTCAGTAAAGGAGATAAAATTTACATTGAAGGTCGAATTAAAACTAGAAAATGGACAGGTGAAGACGGAAATGATCGATATACAACAGAAGTTAATGTGAATGAATTTACTTTTCTCAGCACCAAAAAAGGAGATACTTCAGGAGGAGCAGCTCCAAGTTCGTCTTCTCCAGAAAATACAGATGCACCGCCACCAGAAAAAAATGATTTACCATTCTAAAACATAGTATCCTTTGGATCCAGACCCTTTACCCTTTTTATTAATAGTACTTTCATCTGTAAATTTGCTCTGGATCCAATGGATAGTTGTAGCTGTCTTATTACTTTGTTCAGCCCTCATTTCGGGAACTGAAGTTTCTTTTTTTTCTCTTCAACTAAAATCCATAGAGGACAGGGAGGAAGACGATTCTGACTTGGCTTTACAGCGTGTGATTTCATTATTGAGAAGACCAAAAAGACTATTAGCAACAATTCTGGTAGCCAATAACTTCATCAATATTGCAATTGTAATTGTATTTACTTCTTTGAGTGATTCTTTTTTGGGAGGAATAACTAATCCTGTACTTGTTCTAGTTATTGAGGTGGGAATTATAACTACGCTGATATTGATTTTTGGAGAAATACTACCCAAAGTTTACGCAAATCGCAATGCCCTAAACTTCTCTAAAAAGATGGCGCTCTTTATTTCATTTTTGGACCGCTATATTTTATTTTGGATTACTTATCCAATGAGTCAAACAACCAGTTTTCTTGAAAAACGTTTAGGCGATCAAAAGAATCAGTTTTCTGTGGATAAGCTTTCTCAAGCTTTAGAGCTTACGGCAGACAATGAAACAACTTCAGATGAACAACGGATTTTAGAAGGGATTGTCAATTTCGGAAATACAGATACTCGAGAAGTGATGTGCCCCCGAATGGATATGTTTGCGATTTCTGACGAATCAAGTGTAGACGAAATTATCCCATCTATTTTAGAACAAGGGTTTTCTAGAATTCCTGTTTTTCAAGAGAAAAAAGACAATATCAAGGGTATTTTATATACCAAAGACTTGTTGCCCAATCTAGACAACCCCAATTTTGTTTGGCAAAACATTTTGAAACCACCGATCTATGTGCCAGAAAATAAAAAGTTAGATGATTTACTCAAAGAATTTCAACAGAAAAAAATCCATATGGCTATTGTAGTTGATGAATATGGGGGGACTTCTGGCCTGATTACCCTAGAAGATATCATGGAAGAAATTGTTGGAGATATCAGTGATGAATTTGATGAAGAAGATTTGAGTTATTCTAAGTTAGATGAAACTACCTTTGTTTTTGAAGCTAAAATAAGTTTGAAAGATTTCTTCAAGGTTATTCATCTAGAGGAAACGGAGCTTTTTGAAGCTGTAAAAGGTGATTCGGAAACACTTGCTGGATTACTGTTAGAAATAGCAAAAAAGTTTCCTAAAAAAGGACAGAAAATTAATTGGAAAGGGTACGTTTTTACTGTCGAAGAGCTAGATCAAATGCGTATCAAACAAGTTAAAGTTCAACTGCCTAAAAATAAATTGTAATGATCAATCGTATCGTTTTCACGAGTTTGCTTTTATTTTTAAGCTGTACTTCAGACTCACAACCTAAACCTTGGGGATATTTACGGTTAGATTATCCAGAAGCAAGATATCAACTTCAGCAACTCCCCAGTTTTTCATTTGAATACAATGATTTTGCCGAAGTGAAAACAATAACAAATCAATCCAATTCTAAAGTGGTTTATCCTGAAATGAAAGCCACCTTATATCTTAATTATAATTCGGTGAACAAGAATCTAGATTCACTTTTAAATGATGCTTATAAACTTCCCTATAAACATATTTCAAAAGCAGAGTCTATCCCTGAAAAGGTTTTTGTGAACCCTATTAATCGAGTTTATGGAACCCTCTTTTCTGTAGTGGGAAATGCAGCATCACAGTATCAGTTTTTCCTGACTGATAGCACCAAACATTTTTTGGTAGGGTCAGTTTATTTTTATGCAAAACCCAATTACGATTCAATTTTACCGGCTGTGAAATATCTCGAAAAAGACATCATTCACATGATGGAATCATTGCAATGGAAATAAGTTAATCCTCTTTGAAAAATTCATCTGTATTTTCGATAACCGCTACGCTGTAGGCGTCACTAACAGATTTTACAACTCCTGAAAGATCTTCAAGGGTCATACGCTCAGAATCGTAAATGATCCAAGCTGTTTCAGCTTCAAAGTTTACGGTGGCCGAAACCACTCCTGAAGTTTGGTTGAGTTTCTTTTCAATAGTTGCAGCACAACCTATGGCACACGTCATTCCTTTAATACTCATTTTAGCGTAATCCTCTGAAATGACTATGGGTATTGAATCCGTAGATTTTTCTGAAGAATTGACGGTAATAATTTTAGGTTGGCCTGTGGTCTGACAACTCAAAAATAAAAGAAGGGAAATAAATAAACTGAAAATAGGCATTGATCTCATAAGTTCTGCTAAAAAGACAAAGATAAGTGTAATAGGCTTTCTAAAAAAGTGCAATTTTGTATTCAATGACTATTTCTATAAAAAAGTGGGTTTACCTTTTCATACTTTCTCTTATTTGGGGAAGTTCTTATATCTTAATTAAGAAAGGATTGATTGGCTTATCACCCCTTCAATTGGGTTCGATAAGAATTATAATGACAACGCTAATCCTCTCATTTTTTGGCTGGAATCAACTTAAAAAAATCCCTAGAGAAGCTTGGAAATGGATCGTGGTTACTGGATTTTTTGGCACTTTTTTTCCTAGCTATTTGTTCGCTTTTGCGGAAACAGTTATCGACAGTTCGGTTGCAGCTGTATTGAATGGGATGACCCCTTTGTTTACCTTGTTATTAGGATTGCTTTTATTCAACTCTAAATTTAACTGGGTAAAAATGTTTGGTGTATTGGTTGGTTTTGGCGGTACATTGGTTTTAGTCTCAAACGAGTTTACAATTCGTGCCGGAGAAAATAGTTGGTATGCGTTCTTAGTTGTGGCAGCAACTTTATGTTATTCGATAAACGTAAATTTAATTAAATATAAGCTTCAAGGTGTACCTGCTATAGCAATTGCATTTGGAAATTTTATTTCCATTATAGTCCCGGCTTTAGGTGTTTTATTTTTTGTTGACTTCCCGTGGTCGGAAATAACAGTTTCTTCTGATGTAAGTAGTTCCTTGGGTTATATTTTTATTTTATCCCTTTTAGGGACGGCTCTTGCTAAGGTGATGTTTAACGAATTAGTTGCTATTTCAACACCTGTTTTTT
>Ga0209138_1001909_pt1 | contig 16839 bp, 13 predicted proteins | sample SaaInl3SG_22_DNA_FD_184645 | JGI IMG/M metagenome (GOLD analysis project Ga0209138, IMG submission 184645) | Marine microbial communities from expanding oxygen minimum zones in the Saanich Inlet - ESP_153SG_22_DNA (SPAdes) (version 2) | ecosystem: Environmental > Aquatic > Marine > Intertidal...
GAGGCAATCTGCGCTCGCGCGCCTTTCGCAGACGTGTTCTCTAGGGCGGAGATCAGATCGTCCAAGTCGGCCCGCACTGCCTTCACGTGAGGAAGAACCGCGGAGCTGTTGGCGGCCAAGATTTGAACCCAAAGCGCAGGATCACTGGCAGCAATCCGAGTCACATCCCGAATACCCGCCCCCGCCAGGGACAAAGCGGCTGGCGTAGCCGAACCCAGGCGCGACGCGCTGACACTGGCGACAATCTGGGGAAGGTGGGACACGAGCGCTACGGCTTCATCGTGCTGCGCAGCGTCCATATCAACGGGAATTCCTCCCAGTTCGTGGACAAACTCACGCACCCGAGATCGCCGAGTTTCTTCACCCTCGCAAATGACCCAGGGCCTCCCCGTGAACAGATCACTTCTGGCGGAGACGGCCCCGCCCCGCTCACGACCCGCCATGGGATGGGTGCCAACAAATCGAGCAGCGTCGCCGGAAATATCGGCATAGACCTGCTTTTTTATGCTCGCCACATCAATGACAGTCGCGTCGGGAAACGCCGTCAGGGATTCGTTCACGACGGAGCCGACAACGTCCGGTGGGGTTGCCACCACAACAAGGCTCGGCGTCGCAGAGGTGTCCTCTCGAGCGTCACCTGCACCGTAGTCCCGGGCAAGATCGACAGCGGCGGGGGAAGAGTCTTCCAGCGTTACCGCTACCCCTCGTTGGGTCAACGCCAACCCGATGCTGGTCCCAAGCAGGCCGCAACCGACAATGTGGACACACGGAAAAGACGAAACGGCAGTGGCGTTCATTTTTTTCTCCGAGAAACCTGGTCGCGATAGGCGAGAGTCAGCAGCTCGCTTGTTTCAACCCTAGTCAGCTCCCGCCACTTGCCGGCTGCCAAGCCCCCCAAATGAAGGGGCCCGAACTGACGACGGTGCAGTTGCTGGACGGGATGGCCGAGCGCCTCCATCATTCGCCGCACAATACGGTTCTTGCCCGAGTGCAGGGTGAGCTCGACCAGACTGGTGCCACGACGGGGTGAATCCAGCAATTTTGCTTTATCGGCTTTCTGTAGCCCATCCTCCAACGCCACCCCCGAAAGTAATTGTTGAATCACAGAGGGTTGGACGTCGCCGGTCACGACGGCGGTGTAAACCTTGGACACATCAAACGAGGGGTGCGACACCCTATTGGCGACCTCACCATCATTGGTCATCAGCAGTAGCCCCGTGGTCTCAGCATCCAGCCTGCCCACGTTGAACACCCGCTGACCAATTTCCCGCTCATAGGAGGCAAGGTCCGGCCGGCCTTTTTCGTCCGACATGGTGCTCACCACTCCCGCCGGCTTATGCAGCATCACGTAAACGCGATCCGTGTGCAGCGAAATTACCGCGCCGTCGACGGCAACAATGTCGGTGTCTGGATTAATCCGGCGACCCATTTCCGTGACGACCTCGCCGTTTACTCGCACACGACCGCGGGACATCATGATTTCCGCGTGACGCCTGGATGCTACGCCTGCCTGCGAGAGAACTTTCTGCAGCCGCTCACCGTCGCTGGAGCCAGTGCTCTCACTCATCAAAGCCCTGGGAACCATCGTCGAGCAGCGGCGACAACGGTGGGAGATCATCGAGTGAATCAATACCCAGCTCAACGAGTAGTGCGTCCGTTGTGACATAAAAGATCGCGTTTGTCTCCGCGTCGGTGTGAGATTCGCGTATCAGGCCGCGCGAGAGAAGCGTACGAATGACCGAATCGACATTCACCGCTCTAATGGAGGACACATGCCCCCTCGAAACAGGCTGTTTGTAGGCAATGACAGCAAGCGTTTCGAGGGCTGCCTGGGATAACTTGGCGGGTGCTTGAGTTGACACTGCCTTCGACACAACGTCGTCGTAGCGAGGTCGAACATACATTCGCCAGCCACCGCCGACCTCGCGTAGCTCGAAGCCCCGCTCCACCCCACCATGATCCCCGTTGTAATCAGCCACTAACTCTTCCAGACAACCAGCGACAATCCCCACCGGCACATCAAGCGCACCGGCAAGACCAACCACGCTCATCGGCTCATCGGCCACCATCATGACGGCCTCAATCTGGCGAATGACAGCCACCTGGTCAGTTGTGTCCTGTTGCTCGCTATCAGTCGTCATCATCTCTCTCCCCGCCCCACTCGTTTCCTAAGTGCGCTAGTTCGTCTTCGCCAAAGTCTTCTGCAACCCACTGCAGTGTCAGTTCGCCCAGTGGCTCCACCTGCTCAAATGTCAATGCCGAGCGGCGATACAACTCGAGCACCGCTAAGAACCGTGCCACAACGACACCGCGCTCCGCGACCCCGGTGATGATCGTCCTAAACGACACAGGACCCGCCCCGCGCAACAAAGCGATGACGTGCGCCGCCTGTTCACGAATGCTCACCAAGGGAGCGTGTAAGTGGTCGAGACCGACAACGGGAATTTCTTTAGGAGTGAAAGCCAGCATGGCGAGCGCCGCAAAGTCCTCGGGGCTCAGTGTCCACCGAAGCTCAGGGATGCTGGTCACAAACTTCTGCTCGAGCGGAACATTGCGAGCGTGCCTAGTTGCCTCAGCGTCCATACGCTCCCCCAGCCAGCCGGACACTTCCTTAAACGCCCGGTACTGAAGCAAACGAGCAAACAGGAGATCTCGCGCCTCAAGGAGGGCCACATCTTCCGCATCAACGAACTCACCCTGAGGAAGTAGTCCCACAATTTTCATGTCGAGCAGCGTGGCGGCCACCACAAGGAATTCGCTGGCCGCCTCGAGCTCTTCTGGTCCGTCGAGAGAGTTGAGGTAGCTGACAAACTCATCGGTGACCACGCTGAGCGCAACATCGGTAATGTCGAGCTCTCGCTTCCCAATCAGCGTCAGGAGTAGGTCAAAGGGCCCGTCGAAATTGGAAAGACTTACCCGAAACGAACCTTCCGAAGTTTCTTTCGCGCCGGCTGCCAGGGAAGCGCTAGGCGACAGCGCCACGAGCAACAAGCTCTCTTGCTAAAGCACGGTAGGTTTTCGCACTCGCGTGACCGGGGGCGAACTCCGTAATCGGCACACCGGCCACAGAGGCATCAGGGAACTTGATGGTGCGCCCGATGACGGTATCCAGCACGGTATCGCCGAACGTTTCCACGACTCGCTCCATAACCTCTTTGGAGTGCAGCGTGCGCGAATCAAACATTGTTGCCACAATCCCATCGATACGGATGGCCGGATTGAGCCGCTCTCGGACCTTGTCAATGGTGTCGATCAGCAAGGCCACACCGCGAAGAGCAAAATACTCAGTCTCTAGGGGAATCAGGACTCCATGTGCGGCGGTGAGAGCGTTGACCGTCAGCAAACCAAGCGATGGCTGGCAATCAATCATGATGACGTCATAGTCATCCATGATGGGTTTCAGGACACGGGCAAGAATCTGTTCACGAGCAACCTCGTTAACCAGGTGGACCTCCGCGGCGGAGAGGTCAATGTTGGCAGGAATGACGTGGATACCCGCGGTTTTCGTGGGCTGAATTGCTTTCCGGACGTCCTTTTCGCGACCAATCAACAGGTCATAAATGGTGATGTGGTCATGAGTATTGATTCCCAACCCCGCGGAGAGGGCTCCTTGGGGGTCAAAATCAACCATCAATACAGAGCGCCCGTACTCCGCTAACGCCCCACCCAAACTAATCGTGGTGGTGGTTTTCCCCACCCCACCCTTCTGGTTGCACAGCGCGATAATTCGCGCAGGCCCGTGGCTTTTCAGCGGTGCCGGCTCGGGAAATTCCCTGATCGGCCGCCCCGTTGGGCCTACTTTGTCTGTTGCAGAAACCATGAGCTGAGTCTATCGCGCCCGCTCATCGGGCACGGGGGTGCGCCTGTTGATAGACATCCCGCAACGTATCGATCGTGACTTTTGTGTAAATCTGGGTTGTCGAGACAGACGAGTGCCCAAGTAGCTCTTGAACCACCCGAATATCTCCACCACCGGAGAGAACATGCGTCGCGAACGAGTGCCTCAGGGTGTGGGGAGAAACAAGCCCCTCCAAACCGGCGCGACGCGCGGCGGACCCCAAGATGAGCCAGGCGTTTTGGCGTGACAACCTGCCCCCTCGAAGACCGAGAAACAATGCTGGTGACGGGTTTTTTGCCCCCCGGAGAAGAGCTGGTCGCGCGCGAGTCACGTAGCTTTCCACGGCGGAGCGCGCAAACGACCCCACCGGGACAAAGCGCTGTTTTCCTCCTTTGCCACTGACTCGAATGGCATCAGCAACGCGCTGGTGATCATCCAGCACATCGTCCACGCTCAACTGCAACGCCTCAGATATCCGGGTGCCGGTGGCATAGAGGAACTCCAGCAACGCGCGATCCCTCAAATTTTCTGGTTCGTCACCGATGACAGCGTCGAGCAGGGATTGGATTTGCTCGATGCTCAGCGCTTTGGGCAGCCGCGAAGGTCGGGCTGGGCCGGAGAGCGAAGCGCTCGGATCGAGCGGCGTGATCCCCTCCTCAACGAGGTAGCGGTGGAAGTTCTTGATACTCGAGAGCTTTCTGGCGATTGTCCCAGGGGCACCCTCTAACCCTTGGACGTATCCGCGCACCATATCCGCGCTAATTTGGCTGGCTTCGACGACACCGTTGCCGAAGAGAAACTCGTGATAGCGGGCAAGGTCGGCCCGGTAGGCAGCAACCGTGTGAGGGGATCTGCCTTTTTCCAGCGTGACGTAACGCAGGTAGCGCTCACACTCCCGCTCGAGCGGCGTGGGGGGTCTCGGGGAACTACTGCCTGCTGGCATGAGCTGCCAAAATCGCGGTGACCGAGATTTGGTTGGTCATTTCCCCAGCAAGAATCGACTCGATGGCGTCAGCCAAGGGCACCCAGGTTTTTTCCATATCCGCCTCTTCCCCCGTGCGCACATAATCGTGGCTGGATTCGATGAGATCGGTGGCCAAAAAAATGTGGGTGCTTTCGTTTGACCCGCCCGGAGTTGTGTTCAAACGCGTCAGATGCGTCCAGTGCTCTGCCTCCAAATCAGCTTCTTCGAGCAGTTCGCGCTTCGCGCACACCAGGGGATCCTCACCCGGTATGTCGAGCAGCCCGGCGGGGATTTCCCAATCGATGGCCCTAATGGCGTGACGATACTGGCGGATCATCATAATTTCGTCGTGCTCGTTCACGGCCACGACGGATACCGCACCCGGGTGGTCGACGAAATCCCTGCTCAGCTCTTCACCGTTGTAGTCAAAACGCTCTCGAGAAACATCCCAGATTGCCCCGCGATACACCTTCTCCGACTGCAGTACCACCGTCGCGCGGTGCTGGTCAGAGAGGTCGCGCCGGGTCATGCCTGGCTGGAATCAGCGACGGCAAACAGTGCCGAGGAGTCGTGGCGCTCCAGAGCAGCCTCCACCAGCCCCGCAAAAAGCGGGTGTGCTCTGTTCGGGCGAGAGCGAAGCTCGGGGTGAGCTTGAGTCGACACATAGAAGGGATGCTCGCTCTGCGGGAGCTCAACAAATTCCACCAGCGAATCATCCGGCGAGACACCGGAGAACACCAGTCCCGCTGCCGCGATTGGCTCGCGGAAAGCGTTGTTGACCTCATAGCGGTGACGGTGGCGTTCGGTCACCGACGCTGCACCGTAAAGTTTGCGAACCAAGGAGCCCTCCGCGAGTTTCGCCTCATAGAGCCCCAGGCGCATGGTGCCCCCCATATCGCCATTGCCGGACACAATGTCTACTTGCTCCGCCATGGTGGCAATGACGGGGTACGGGGCGTCGGGTTCAAATTCACTGCTCGATGCCCCCGCGAGGCCCGCTTTGTTGCGAGCGTACTCAATCACCATGCACTGAAGACCCAGGCACAGCCCCAAGGTGGGGATCTTGTTCTCGCGACAATACGTCAAAGCTCCGAGCTTTCCCTCAATCCCGCGGATACCGAAACCGCCGGGGACACAGACGCCATCAACGTCGGCAAGGGCCTTTTCTGCGCCCTCAGGGGTCGCACAGTCGTCGCTGGCAATCCATTTCAGCTCTACCTTGGTGTGGTGCGCGAAGCCGCCCGAGCGGATGGCCTCACTGACCGAGAGGTAAGCGTCGGGGAGATCAATGTACTTACCCACGACGCCAATCGTCACGGTGTGCTGCGGGTGATGGACGGCGTCGAGCAGGTCTTTCCAGCCATCCCACACCATTTCGCCAGCGTCCATCTCGAGAGCATCAATGATGTAGTCATCGAGGTCTTGGCTGTGCAGCAGAGATGGGATGTCATAAATGCTGGCGACGTCGACAGCGTTCACAACAGCTGCTTCGTCCACGTCACACATCAGGGCAATTTTGCGACGATTGGCGCTCTCCACCGGTCGATCGCTCCGGAGCACCAGAGCGTCCGGTTGGATTCCAATCGAGCGCAACATCGCCACCGAGTGTTGTGTGGGCTTGGTCTTTTGTTCGGAGGAGGCCCCCATGAACGGCACCAGTGAGACATGAACGAAAAAGACATTGTCTCGACCCAGTTCGTGCCGAATTTGGCGGGCAGCTTCAATGAAGGGCTGGCTCTCGATATCTCCCACGGTTCCACCGATTTCGGTGATGATCACATCGGGTCGCGGGTCGTTGTGGGCTTGCAGGCGCATTCTGCGCTTGATCTCATCGGTGATGTGCGGAATCACCTGGACCGTGTCTCCGAGGTACTCTCCCCGGCGCTCACGCCCAATGACCTCTTGGTAAACCTGGCCCGTGGTGACGTTGGCCGCTTGGGAGAGGTTGATGTCGAGGAATCGCTCGTAATGTCCAATATCAAGGTCAGTTTCTGCACCATCGTCGGTGACAAAGACCTCCCCGTGCTGGAAGGGGTTCATTGTTCCCGGGTCCACGTTCAAATAGGGATCCAGCTTTTGCATCACGACATGCAAACCTCGGCCGGACAACAAATTTCCGAGAGACGCAGCGGTCAGACCTTTACCCAGTGAGGATACGACTCCCCCGGTGACAAAGATGTGCTTGCTGATGCCCGACGGGGAGGTTTTTGAGGAGTCCTTCACGGAATTCAACGGTACCCCCAAAATGATGTGACTAGCGACGACTCACCGAGTGGGTTTGGTCCAAGAGCTCTCGGGCGTGGGTGAGGGCGCTATGGGAGTCCTCCATACCGCCGAGCATCCGCGCTATTTCCCGCAGTCGCTCCTCTCCCTCCAACCTCGTCACACTCGAGGTGGTGACTTGCCCGTCCGTGTCTTTCACAACATGGAGATGGTTATTCGCAAAGGCCGCCACCTGAGCAAGGTGTGTCACCACGATGACCTGGGAGGTTTGAGCAAGAGCGTCCAAGCGGCGGCCAATTTCCAAAGCGCTGGCGCCCCCGACACCGGCATCGACCTCGTCGAAGACGAAGGTCGGCACCGGGTCACTCTCCGCAATCACCACTTCAAGAGCCAGCATCACCCGGGAGAGCTCGCCACCGGACGCTCCTTTGCCCAACGGCAGGGGTTTCGCACCCGGATGAGCCGCCAGCAGCAGGGACACGTGGTTGGCCCCGTGGGAGCTCAGCGTCTGTTCGCGGGATACCGAGACATGCAGTGACGCGTTGGGCATCGCAAGAGCGGAGAGTTCGTGGGTAACAGCTGCTGCCAGTTTGCTGGCGGCAGCATCCCGGATATCGCCGAGAGCGTCGGCGCGCTCCCACGCCAGGGCCATAGCCTGTTCACACTCAGCATCCAAGGTTGCCAACCGGTCCGAGTCCTGCTCGAGCTCAAGCAACCGTGTGCTCGAGCCCTCATACAGCGCCAGAACGTCCGCCAGGGTCGGTCCGTGGCGTCGCATCAGGGCCGTCACGGCGGCGAGCCGCTCGTGGCTGTCTTCCAGCGAATCCACCCCTTCGCTCTCCAAGGACGCAAGGTAACCCGAGATACCCACAGAAACTTCAGAGAGTTGGTAAGCCGCGTCCGCGAGAGAGGAGCGAAGTGCCTCCGCGCTCGAATCGAAACTGACCACTCGCTCCCACGACTTGAGCGCCTGGTCAACCAGCGCCAGTGCGTCTTTGGCATCAAACACGGTGTCATCCGAGGACAGCGCCTGAGAAGCCATCATCGCCGCCTGGCGAAGCTCCTCGGCGTGAGTGAGCTTGGTGATGTGTTCCGAGAGCGTTGCATCCTCACCGGCCGTGGGGTTCACAGCTTCGATGTCCGCAATTGCCTCCCGGAGGTCTTGTGCTTCCGCGAGTCGTGCTTCGCTGTCGTCGCGCAACATATCTCGGGTCTTTTCGAGCGCTGCAGCGGATTCATAGGCCTCGCGGTACTGCTCCAACGCTTTTTTCACCGCGGGCCCAGCAAAGCGGTCTAGTGCATCCCGCTGCGCGGTTTCTGATTTGAGCCGTACCTGGTCACTTTGTCCGTGAACAACCACGAGATCTGACGCCAACTCCGATAGCACGGAAACAGGGGCGCTACGACCGCCCACCAGCGCCCGAGAGCGACCCTCCGGAAGAACTTCTCGGGACAGGACAAGCTCATCCTCGTCGATCGCTGCGCCAAGCTCGGCAGCACGACTCGTGACACCCGGCAGTGCGCCAACCGCAAAGCGACCTTCAACCCAGGTCGACCGCGCTTCGCGCCTCACCTGGGTCGAGTCTGCCCGTTGACCCAGGAGCAAACCCAAGGCTGTCACGACCATCGTCTTTCCCGCACCGGTCTCGCCCGTCAGGGCGGTCAATCCAGGGCCTAGGGGCAGTCGGGCCTCGTGGATCACCCCAAGGTCGGTGATGGATACTTCGTGGATCATCGGTTCTTACTTCTCACTAGGACCGCGCCACCCTGTGACGGGAAGCGAAAACTTTTGAACCAACCGGTCGGTGAACGGACCCGGGTGAAGCCGGGCAAGTCGAATGGGGCGCTCGCTCCGCGAGGCCATCACGCGGGAGCCAGGCTGGATGTCGACTCCCCTGCGCCCATCACACCACAACACCGCCGGTGTGCCCGATCTCTCGAGCAACTCCACCGCCATCACCGAGTCAGGCCCCACTACGAGCGGTCTGGCGAAGAGAGCGTGTGCGGAAAGCGGGACCATCAGCAGCGCTTCCACTCCCGGCCACACGACTGGCCCACCAGCAGAGAACGAATAGGCGGTGGACCCGGTCGGGGTCGCCATCACCACGCCGTCCGCGCCAAACGCGGAGATGGGGCGGCCGTCAATTTCAAGCGCCACTTCGATCATCCGTGCGCGCGAGGCCTTTTCAATCGTTGCTTCGTTGATCGCAAAAGTGCGAAACAGTTCTTTTTCGCCGTCGGTGACAACCACGTCGAGGACAAGTCGCTCGTCCACGTCGTAGTCACCGGCAAGCGCCTGCGCCACGGTCCACTCAAGGTCATCTCGCTCGCTTTCCGCGAGAAATCCGACGTGGCCGTGGTTGATGCCGAGCAACGGAGCCGTGGATTCACGCGTCAACTCGGCAGCGCCCAGGATGGTCCCGTCACCGCCGAGAACAATGGTGAGTTCGATCCCAGACAGCGGCACGGCATCACCCAGTGTGAGGACATCCCCTACTCCATCGACGCGAAGGGGATGCCCCTGCGGAGCAACCACCGGCGTGGCACCGGCAGCACGGAGACGCTCACACACTTCCCGTGCTCCTGCCAGCGCGTCGGCGCGCGCCGCGTGGGCAAGAACGAGCATGTGACGGTCTGCCACGGCAGTGCCTCCAAGCTACGGATGGGTCAGGCGATGAATCTCTGGTCCCCATTCTGGCGGATTCTCTTCCGCCGTGGGTGATAGCCAACACAGGTACTCGCGGTTGCCCGCCTCCCCGGTCACGGGAGAGGCCATTACGCCACGAACGTGAAGGCCTAACCGCCTGGCGTGATCCAGGACCGCGTGGACCGCGCGCTCGTGATCGTCGGGATTTGCTGCGATACCGCCGGTGATCTGTGCTCGGCCTACCTCGAACTGCGGTTTTACCAGGGCGATCCAGTCCGCGTCGGGCCAGAGGGCAACTGCTGAGGGAAACACGTGTGTCAGCGACACAAAACTTACGTCCACCACGATGAGGCCGGGGGCTTGTGTGGAGAGGCCCTCCCACCAGTGCCTGCTCACGTCCCGGATGTTTACACCGTCACAGCGGGTTACCCGGGAATCGGCATCCAACGACGGGTGCAATTGGCCGTGCCCGACATCGAGGGCGATGACGTGTCGCGCTCCCCGAGAAAGCAATACCTCGGTGAACCCACCCGTCGAAGCGCCAATGTCGACGCACAGCTTCCCGTCCGGAGACACGGGCCAGTGCGAGAGAGCTGCTTCCATTTTGAGCGCTCCTCGCCCGACATAATCAGCGCCACCCTTAAGGTGAAGCGTGTCTGCTTCGGCGACCCGCTGTGAGGGTTTGGTTTCGACAACGCCGTTGACCAGAACATCACCCGCCGCGATTCTGCGTTGCGCTTTGGTGCGGGACTCAGTGAGCCCCAGAGACACGAGCGCTTGATCGAGGCGCCGAGAGGTCACGAAGGGTTCGGGGAATCCAGGGCTTCCCGCAGGGAGGTGTGCAGCTCGGCAAGCTTGGCAGCGCGCTCGTCGAGGGGCAACGCGTCAACTTCTGCCAGCGCGTCGGCAAGTGCTGTGGTGTCCAGATCCATGTCTACGAATATATCTGGGGATCGACATCAAGCCCGAAAATCTTGAGGCCAGAATCGTGGATGATGGCCGCTCCGGCGCGCACCAAATCAATTTTTTGGCCAGCCCGGGCCACCCGAACAACGTTGTCTTTGCGCCGCACCACCGCGCGCCCCACCTCAACGGTGTGCACACCATCGGCGTCGGTGCTGCGGACAATATCGGGGTAGGGCTTATGAAGTTGGCGTAAGTCCTCCAAAACATAGGTCGGCCGCATGCTGCTGTCACTGGCTAAGAGCGTTTTCGCTGAATCAATGCCGGTCAGCACCAGAGCAGAAGCCATTCCTCCACGGTTCGCGCCGAGGATGTCGGTGTCCAATCGGTCCCCAATCATCAGCGCACCCCCCTTGGGGCTAAAGCGTTCGGTGGCGACGTCAAAAATTTCCTTCTCCGGTTTTCCCGCGAAGGTCGCCAATCGCCCGACTGCCAGGTGCACCGCGGAGACGAGCGCCCCGTTGCCGGGCGCTATTCCTCCCTCCACGGGAATAGTCCAGTCGGTATTGGTGGCTATCCAGGGCCGTAGGGGATCTTGTTGCAAAGCAAAGGATGCTTGAGCGAGCTCTTCCCACCCGACTTTCGGGGAGAACCCTTGGATGACGGCAGCGGGTTCTTCAGAGGCCAAGGTGACCACCTGGAACCCCGCGGCGTTGACCTCCTCGGTGAGTCCTTTGCCGCCGACCACAAGAACTTTTGCCCCCGCGGGCACAGCGCGGGAAAGAACGCGCACCGCGGCTTGCGGGGAGGTCACCACATCCGTGGCGTTGGCGGGCAGGCCATAGCCAGCAATCTGCGCGGCAACTTCGTCTGGCGTTCGTGACGCGTTATTGGTGACGTAGCCCAGGCGCGCCTTCTTCGCCACTTTTTTGAGGGACGCCACCGCATGGGGAATCTCAGCGGATCCTTGGTAGAGGACTCCGTCTAAATCGGCGAGCACCACATCGACGCCCTCCAGTGGGGTGCGCGGCGACATTAGTCGTCGTCTCCCGGTATTTCCACCACCACCATGTCGTCGACATCTCCGCCCGCTTCGCGCAGAGCCTCCGCGGCAATGTTTGCTCGCCTCCCCCACGCTGCAGCCTCGTCGTCACGGCCCAACTCGGCGAGAACGATCGCGTAAGAATCAAAGAGCGCGGGTGAATAGCTAAAGGCAACGTCGGCAGAGAGCTGCGGGATTTCCAGCTCACCCAGTGCCAACTCTGTTTTGCCCATGTCCAAACGTGCACCGGAGCGTGCGATGGCCAATTCCACCTGAACTGCCTCCGGAAGCGAAGCTCGTGTGACTTCGCCAGCAAGCTCCAGCGCTTTCTGAGGGCGTCCAAGGCCTCGCTCGCAATCGACCATGAGGGGAATCTGATCGTCTGACCCCGACAGGCGGCGATAGGTGCGAAGCTCTCGCAAGGCAAGAGCGAAGTCTCCGGCCAAATAGGCCGTAATACCCACGGTCTCTCTCACCACGGGAATGCGACCGGCACGCCGGGCCGCAGCCACCGCGTGCTTGTGTGCCCGCTCGGGATCATCATCGATTACCCGGGACGCCATCACCAAGTGGCCTGCCACCCATTCCGCGTTTTCTTTGGTGAGGGCTTTTAACTCTCTCCAGGCCGAACGCTCCAGCTCCTGAGGCGTAACATCCTCATCCACCGCGGGATCATCGTGGCGCGGGCCATCGTCTGGTTCGCGAGAGTCCCGGCGCGGGCGATCCCCGTCACGGTCCCGGTCAAAACGTCTCGGTTCGCGGGGCCTGTCGCGACCAGAACCCGATGGCGAATCCCTGCTTCCGCGATAACCGCCGCTCCCGGATCGCTCATCGTCGCGTTTCCTGGAGGAATCCGAGCCGGGGCGCCGTTCTCCTCGAGGGCGGCCGCTATCGGCACGTCCTGGGCGGGAATCGCTCCCCCCGCGCGCCGGTCCACGAGGACGACGGTCTCCGGAGGATGCTCCGGAGGACGGGCGTCGGGGTCGATCGGTTGTCATGTTCTCTCATTCGTTGTTAACGCAAAATGGCCACCCCTGAGGGTGGCCATTTCACAAAGAAGTCCGGCGGTGTCCTACTCTCCCACGAGGTCCCCCTCGCAGTACCATCGGCGCTGAAGGTCTTAGCTTCCGGGTTCGGAATGGAACCGGGCGTTTCCCCTTCGCTATGGCCGCCGAAACACTATTGATTTTTCAGTCTGAGGATTACCAGCACGCTGGTAAATCATCGGTTCTCGACCGTTAATCGAGAACCACAAAGTGGACGCGAGCACCACTCATGTGGTGTCAAGTTATCGGCTTATTAGTACCGGTCAGCTTCATGGGTCTTTAGTCCCCACTTCCACATCCGGCCTATCAACCCAGTCGTCTACTGGGAGCCTCTCGCCCCGAAGGGCATGGAAATCTCATCTTGAGGCCGGCTTCCCGCTTAGATGCTTTCAGCGGTTATCCATCCCGAACGTAGCTAATCAGCGGTGCCCTTGGCAGGACAACTGACACACCAGAGGTTCGTCCAACCCGGTCCTCTCGTACTAGGGTCAGATCCTCTCAAATTTCCAACGCGCGCAGCGGATAGGGACCGAACTGTCTCACGACGTTCTAAACCCAGCTCGCGTACCGCTTTAATGGGCGAACAGCCCAACCCTTGGGACCTACTCCAGCCCCAGGATGCGACGAGCCGACATCGAGGTGCCAAACCATGCCGTCGATATGGACTCTTGGGCAAGATCAGCCTGTTATCCCCGAGGTACCTTTTATCCGTTGAGCGACAGCGCTTCCACAAGCCACTGCCGGATCACTAGTCCCGACTTTCGTCCCTGCTCGACCTGTCAGTCTCACAGTCAAGCTCCCTTGTGCACTTACACTCGCCACCTGATTGCCAACCAGGCTGAGGGAACCTTTGGGCGCCTCCGTTACTTTTTGGGAGGCAACCGCCCCAGTTAAACTACCCACCATGCACTGTCCCTGAACCGGATTACGGTTCGAAGTTAGATATCCAGAGTGACCAGAGTGGTATTTCAACAATGACTCCACGAACACTGGCGTGTCCGCTTCACAGTCTCCCACCTATCCTACACAAGCCACACCGAACACCAATACAAAGCTGTAGTAAAGGTCACGGGGTCTTTCCGTCCTGCTGCGCGTAACGAGCATCTTTACTCGTAGTGCAATTTCGCCGAGTTCGCGGTTGAGACAGCTGGGAAGTCGTTACGCCATTCGTGCAGGTCGGAACTTACCCGACAAGGAATTTCGCTACCTTAGGATGGTTATAGTTACCACCGCCGTTTACTGGGGCTTAAATTCGCAGCTTCGCACAAGTGCTAACCGCTCCTCTTAACCTTCCAGCACCGGGCAGGCGTCAGTCCGTATACATCGTCTTGCGACTTAGCACGGACCTGTGTTTTTAGTAAACAGTCGCTTCCCACTGGTCTCTGCGGCCTTCATAGCTCCAGGAGTAAATCCCTTCACCAATCCGGCCCCCCTTCTCCCGAAGTTACGGGGGCATTTTGCCGAGTTCCTTAACCACGATTCTCTCGATCTCCTTAGTATTCTCTACCTGACCACCTGAGTCGGTTTGGGGTACGGGCCGCTAGAACCTCACGTCGATGCTTTTCTCGGCAGCATAGGATCACTGATTTCCCCCGTGAGGGGTACGCGTCGGATCTCAGGCTATGAGAGGAACGGATTTGCCTATTCCTCGCCCTACATCCTTACACCGGGACAACCATCGCCCGGCTCAGCTACCTTCCTGCGTCACACCTGTTAATACGTTAGCCGCACCAGCATAGGGTCGAGTGCTAGCTCTCAATCCTCACCCCGAAGGGATCAGAAAGAGAATTCGGACTCTTAGCATTACTGGATTGACTCTTGCGGTTCTTCGCGGGTACGGGAATATCAACCCGTTGTCCATCGACTACGCCTGTCGGCCTCGTCTTAGGTCCCGACTTACCCAGGGCGGATTAGCCTGGCCCTGGAACCCTTGGTCTTCCGGAGGACGGGTTTCTCACCCGTCTTTCGCTACTCATGCCTGCATTCTCACTCGTGTGGCGTCCACGGCTGGATCACTCCGCCGCTTCACTCGCCACACGACGCTCTCCTACCCATTTACACGGCTGGACCACGAAGGCCTACCTATGGTGTAAATGCTACGACTTCGGTGATGTGCTTGAGCCCCGTTACATTGTCGGCGCGGAATCACTTGACCAGTGAGCTATTACGCACTCTTTCAAGGGTGGCTGCTTCTAAGCCAACCTCCTGGTTGTCTATGCAACTCCACATCCTTTTCCACTTAGCACACGCTTTGGGACCTTAGTCGGTAGTCTGGGTTGTTTCCCTCTCGACGATGAAGCTTATCCCCCACCGTCTCACTGCTGCGCTCTTACTTACCGGCATTCGGAGTTTGGCTGACGTCAGTAACCTTGTAGGGCCCATCGGCCATCCAGTAGCTCTACCTCCGGCAAGAAACACGCAACGCTGCACCTAAATGCATTTCGGAGAGAACCAGCTATCACGAAGTTTGATTGGCCTTTCACCCCTATCCACAGCTCATCCCCTCGGTTTTCAACCCAAGTGGGTTCGGTCCTCCACGACGTCTTACCGTCGCTTCAACCTGGCCATGGATAGATCACTTCGCTTCGGGTCTAGGACATGCGACTGAATCGCCCTATTCAGACTCGCTTTCGCTACGGCTACCCCTCACGGGTTAACCTCGCCACATATCGCTAACTCGCAGGCTCATTCTTCAAAAGGCACGCTGTCACCCCTACAAGGAGGCTCCAACGGATTGTAAGCAAACGGTTTCAGGTTCTATTTCACTCCCCTCCCGGGGTACTTTTCACCTTTCCCTCACGGTACTTGTCCGCTATCGGTCATCTGGGAGTATTTAGGCTTACCAGGTGGTCCTGGCAGATTCACACGGGATTTCTCGGGCCCCGTGATACTTGGGATCCTCTTCGCATTAGTGCTGCATTTCGACTACGGGGCTGGCACCCGCTATGGCTGGCCTTTCAAGACCATTCGTCTATACAACAACTATCTACGTGGTGTTCGGCAGAACACCGTAAGAGTCCCACAACCCCGACCATGCAACGCCTGCCGGCTATCACACATGATCGGTTTGGCCTGTTCCGGTTTCGCTCGCCACTACTACCGGAATCACTGTTGTTTTCTCTTCCTGTGGGTACTGAGATGTTTCACTTCCCCACGTTCCCTCTACCCGCCCTATATATTCAGGCGGGAGTCACTGGGTAGCACGAAGCTCCCAGCGGGGTTTCCCCATTCGGACATCCTCGGATCAAAGCTCGCTTATCAGCTCCCCGAGGCTTATCGCAGATTGCTACGTCCTTCTTCGGCTCCAGATGCCAAGGCATCCACCGTTTGCTCTTAGAAACTTGACTACATGAGTATTTTGAATCGATCGTGATGACACAAGTGCCATCAAGATTGACCAATGATCTATATAAATCTAGATCTGTAGATAGACATCTTTCGATGTCTGTCTAAGATGCTCGCGTCCACTGTGTAGTTCTCAATTTACGGGCGGTTCCGGGCCTTTCGAGGAACAATCCTCTCCAAGCGCAGTCCGACGAGAGCCAAGCTGCCGATTACTCGACAGACCCGGTCCCTCAGGACCCAACAGTGTGCAGGTGTCAGTTGGAGTGAATGTTGCTTTCCTTGCCCCGAGGGGCCGTACTTGCTCTACTCACTCACCGTGACACCAAAGTCAATGTTCCACCCATGAGCAACCACCTCAGAACATTCGTCTGAGTTGTGGCTCTGGAACAGCCCGAAGGCTGTTCTTATGCTCCTTAGAAAGGAGGTGATCCAGCCGCACCTTCCGGTACGGCTACCTTGTTACGACTTAGTCCTAATCACCGATCCCACCTTCGACAGCTCCCTCCAAAAGGTTGGGCCACCGGCTTCGGGTGTTACCGACTTTCATGACTTGACGGGCGGTGTGTACAAGGCCCGGGAACGTATTCACCGCAACGTTGCTGATTTGCGATTACTAGCGACTCCGACTTCATGAGGTCGAGTTGCAGACCTCAATCCGAACTGAGACCGGCTTTTTGGGATTCGCTCCACCTTGCGGTATTGCTGCCCTCTGTACCGGCCATTGTAGCATGCGTGAAGCCCAAGACATAAGGGGCATGATGATTTGACGTCATCCCCACCTTCCTCCGAGTTGACCCCGGCAGTATCCCATGAGTTCCCACCATTACGTGC
>Ga0209138_1001918_pt1 | contig 16785 bp, 24 predicted proteins | sample SaaInl3SG_22_DNA_FD_184645 | JGI IMG/M metagenome (GOLD analysis project Ga0209138, IMG submission 184645) | Marine microbial communities from expanding oxygen minimum zones in the Saanich Inlet - ESP_153SG_22_DNA (SPAdes) (version 2) | ecosystem: Environmental > Aquatic > Marine > Intertidal...
GCTAATGTTAGCAGCTTTGCCTACACGATCTAATACTTGATGTAGTTTATCTTGTGCATCATAGTTGCCACTTTCGTAGCCTTTTTTGCCACGCACTTCTACACGATGTTTTTCTGCTGTATCTTGAATGTGTAGTACATCTATGTGTTTGTCACGTTCTAAACGCAACTTAATGCCTTCAGTAAGTCCTAAGTTAAAAAGAACATTTGTGCTTTTGCCTTTGACTTTGCTACTTAGAGTAGGAGGACGACCGTCTTTGTCTACTTTATTACCAAATTTAGCAGCTTGTTTTTTAATCTCGTCGGGGCCCACGTCAACTGTGGTGTTAACACCTTTTACAATTCTGCCATCTTCGGTTAACTCAGACATTTTCATGTTGAGGTGTTTCCTGTAAATGCCTTTGTTACTGCGCCGACCGCTGCGCCCGTTGCTGCACTTTGAATTCGTTTTGTAACAAAAGCAGCCGGATTAGCAACAAACATAACAGCATCAACTACTCTAAAGAATCTAGCTAAATCTCTTTGTTGTTTAGCACGATTATATGAATTTACAAAATGTTGATTAAACGCTGTTAATGCAGCACGAGTCTGCGGCCCCCATATTCCGTCTACACCGCCAGCATCATACCCATTACTGTTGAGCCACTGTTGAAGTTGTGTCAAATCTTGTCTGTTATCAGCAAGCGCCTGTATATTTCCTTGAATAACTTTAAGTTCTGGAAACTGCGAATGCGACACAGCATACTTGGCATATACAGCCGGAGGCGGTGCCATTTCCCAATAATCGTTTGTTTGTGCCCAAAGACGTCCTTCGGTTATCTCGTTCATTTTCATGTTGGTTTCTCTCCTGTCAGGTGTGGCTGACTAAACCATAGTTTAAACCATTCTTCAGTCCCAGGTTGTATTTTTTTCTTGCGTTGTATTTGTGCTTTTTCAGTACCAGTAATACTAATATTTTCTACAGTGTACGGTGTGTATCCTGTAAATTTATTTTTAATACCTGCTAAATGTTGTAAATCTTCTATGTTCATTTCTTCAACAACTTTTCTCTATGTGGTTCTAAATACTTTGCAACCATGTCAAAGAATGTTATGTTTTCGCCGGGTACATCAATAATAGTATCAGCAGGAACTCCTGCTGCATCTGCAAATTCTTCTGGGCTATTGTCCAACACAGCTTTACGCAATGCTGTTGCACTACTCAAACGTGGTGTTGGCTTAGTTTCAATATTCTTAAAGTTGTATGAACCATGTGGACCTTCTGCTCCGTTATATTGCTGTATAGTTTTTGGAACCCATGCTTCATCGGTAAACAATACAAGTGTAGCATCTGGGTGTTTTGCATACAGGTCGCTTGCTAATGTTAGCCAACTTTGACTAAACACAATATGATCTGCTACTTCTGGCATAATAGTTTCCATAGCAACTACTTTGACTTGTGCAGGTAGTGGATCCTTAGGACCTACTGTGCTTTCATTTGTACCCACATACCAATGTGTTTCTTTTGCAGCCATTTCCCATGCTGCTTTGTGTCCTTTGTGCGGAGGATTGAATCTTCCAAATATAAGTCCTACTGTTTCACCCGGTGCTTCAAATAGTTGTCTTAGTCTCATTATGCTACTCCTGATCTTCTATATGCTTCTTGCCATTCCTCTTGTGACATAGGATAAACATGTCCGGTTTCCCATCTAGCCATTGAAGTTGCTAGTGTAATAGCAGCATCTTCGTTTGCTAAGAAATTAGCAACTGTTTCGCTAGGATCTATACCCCTGCCTTGCATATATTCTAAATAGCTTCTTACATTATTATTACCAGTCCAAGTACTTAACGCACTACTTAGTGTTTTTCCTCTATACAAAGAACCGTTTAATAGTGCAAAAAGAGCTGCTGCACCACTAACTCTGTCCGGGAACATTGCTATTCTATGTCCGCCGCCTATTCTAGCACCTGTATCTGTTCCGCCAAAACGTCTTTGCCAGCTTGCAGGATACATGCCGCCAGGGTTGTTAAATCTAATAGTGGCTGCACGACTTTCTCTGCCATTAAAACTTCCAGCACCTGGTTGTAAACCATCAACTGGCTGAATATCAGTTTGATCTGCACCGGCTACCGCTGTAGGCTCTGCAACTGGACTAGCAGTTTGTAAAGTTTGTAATTCTTCGTCGGTTATTTGATTAGCAGGAGTATTGATATTAAAATCGGTTTTAAATGCTGCTACTGCTCGTGTAGTTCGTGGACCATATTTCCCATCGATGCCTGTATTGCCTACACTGTATCCTAGTTCTTCTAGTTTAGTTTGCAATGCTCTAACAGCATCTATGTCTTCTTGCGGGTACGGAGGCCCTGCTGTTAAACCTTGCGATTGCTCTACTATTTTAAAATCTCTGTATCTCATGCGGGTGTCCATCTTTTTCTTGGGACAAGTTTTACATTGCCAAACTGCTTGTCCATGTCTGCATAACGCACACGACCTTCACCGTTAGTATCCCAAATATCTCCTTGTTCGCCTTCTATTTGATCAATTACGTTGTCTTTCATACGTTGTATCATTTTAACTAATTCAAATATAGCGTTTAAAGCGCCTTTGAATTTTATGTCTAACTCGGATATTTTTGCTTGCTTGCCTGAGCTAACTTTACTATTTTGTAACCAGTTTGAAAAGTCTTCTGCACTCAAGCTATCTAGTCGTTTTGCTTTTGCTGTTTGATTAACATATGTGTAAATAATATTTTTTAAATCTGCAAGTCCTGGGACACCTGCTAAAAATCCGTCAATAGATTGTTTGTTTTGAAAAACAAAGTTTTCTACTTTGTCTATTGCAGCAGTGTTGACTTGTACTGGTTTTTCGTTATATACTGGGCCTAATACAATTAAATCTTGTGTACTATCAAATGAACTAAAATCTTGCATAGGTTCTTGCGCACTGTCTGGCATACCAAATTCAGGAAAATAAGCATGACCAACAACCATTATTTTTGCTCCAGCAATTTTTCTTCCTAAGTCACTATCTGTCTTTACATGATAACAAGTTTTTGAGTTTGGATTTGGACAGAATGTATATACACCGTCTTGCTGTTGCGGCTGATCTAAAAACAGCCCATCAGCATAAACAAATCCTACAAAATCCTTTGGAGTTGCAGTATCAAAGTAATTATACAAACCAGCAAACCGATTGCCAAATTCTTTACGTGCTGCTACTTCTTCTGGTGTTTTAGGATTTCCTGATTTGTTTATAATAAAGTCTGCAACTTCTTCTGGCGATGTTGCAGCAACTCCTTTAGCCCATGCGTTGTGTCCAGCTAATACAAGTGGTCCATTTTTTTCTGCACGACCCCAATATATCTGAGGATTGCCGTCCCATTTCATACGTATGCTTTTACTGCCGCTTTCAGTTGCAATGTCTTTTAAATGTTCTAATGCTTCTATTGTACCTTCTGTTCCGTAGAAAAACACCAAATCTTCTAGATGATTGAATGCTCGGCCTAGTTGTTTTGCTTCTAATAAACGGAACTCACGGTATCTCATTATTCTAATTCACCTTCAATAATCTTACCTGCAATAACACTACGTTCGCCTTTGTTTATTAATGTACTAGGATCGTTTGGAATCTTGTATTTTTTACAATATTCTAAAACTCCTCTATTAATCATCTTATCAATTAATTCACGATCAATTGCTTTTACATTTTTAGAATTTAATTTGATATGATCACTTATTGGAAAAAAATGACGTCTATAAAACATAGGATCGTTGCGCATAAAAACCATTAAATCTTCGCCTAGATCATAAGGCAAAGGTTCAAAAATTGGCTTGTCTTTATCAGACTCTGCATCATAAAATTCGTTAATTTTTACCATTTTCTACAACTCCAATATCTTGCCTTGTGTCTTGGTCCTGGATTATCGCAGTTGTGTCTAGCACGGAAACTTTTTCTACGTGCAGCATTGTCTTTTTTAATCCTTGCGCCTTTTTGTCCAAAGTTAACTTTGACTACATTACCCTTTGGATTCTTAACGTATACCTTAAACTTCTTAACGTCACCTGCCATAGGCTTGCCTAGTTTGACAGTACGTCCTTGATATTCTGCTTCGTCTAATTCTTCGTCTTCGTTGTAATACAAAACACCATAGTCTTCATAAAATTTATCATCATCGTCGTATGTTTGTTCTTCAATACTTTCTTGTTGTCTTGATGCTAAAGATCTTAAAGCATCCATTTCTCTTGACGTTAATACTATTCGCTCGTCAAATTCTACAGCTGCCAATGCTTGTGCAAATCGTCTGTCTCTTATTAGCTGTGCTATTTGTTGTCTTGCTTCTGCTTCAGATGGTCTTGAGTTTATATTACTAATAGTACTTGGAGCTGAAGGACCGGGGTCTCTCTCTATTCTAATTCCCTGACTAGTAAATAAAGGTCCTTCAGGATTTCCTGGAGGTGTACCAGATATAGGTGTTCTAGGCAATAATAACTTTGGATTGTTTCTATTACCAAAATCGCTTATAGTAACAACTTCGTGTGTTCTAATATATCTTCTATATAGTTCTGGAGTATAATCAAATACATAGTCATTTAATCGTCCAACTACTAGGCGTGTTACTTCTCTTGGATTTCCCGGTGTACCTACTTTGTTTTCCCAGTCGCCGCCCCTACGTAATGTACCGGCGTTGCGTGGGCTACCCATACTAGCTATAGCTGCTTGTGTTTGTCCACCTGCTAATCCGTCTACCGTAATACCAGCACGGCTTTGAAATGCTTTTAAAGCACGTTCAGTTCCTGGACCAAATCTGCCGTCAGTGCCGTTAGGATCAAATCCCAAGTCGAGTAATTGTTGTTGTAAAACTTTAACATCATCACCTCTGTCGCCTTTACGTAAAGTACGTTCTGTTAAAACAGCTTCTGAAATTTCTATTTCAAAATTATCAAAACCTAAATCCTGCAATTTCATGCCTATTTCCTCTGCTATTGTATTTGATTGATTTTGATCTATTTCGTAAGATACAACATATTCAATGCCGTTACCTTCTTTGTAATCAAACGAATAGGCTTCGTTTATACTTTCGTTAAGCATACCATTACTAAAATCAATTGTTTCGTAAATATCTTGTATATTTGCTTTGTGAGGAAATAAAATTGTAATTGTGTTCATTTTTTATTATCCTCAATGATTTAATACTACCGATTGTACAACACCATCGGTCCAGTTATTTGTATAGTTTCTAACCCATACGTAGTTGCCTGTAAAATTATATATAAAACTTCCGTTTGCATTATCACTTTCAGAAGATGCACTTGCATGTTCCGTGTTACTAATACTAAACCAGTCATCGTCGCCAGGATCAGTAGCAAGAGTAGCTTGCATTGTAATAGTCCCAATAAATCCTGATAGATTGTACTGAATACTATGAAGACCGTCACTACGACCGTAGTAACCGTCTCCTTTGAATTTATCACCTGTGACAGTTTCGTTGGTGCTGTCTCCTGGGTGTGTTTGGTTAGATAAAATTATTTCACTTGTACTTGGCATATAACTATTTATCTAATCAGGAACATAGACTAATTTCTCTACTCTTTGTATATTATCTCCTACTATAAGTTGTGCTACTAGTAGAGTTTTTTTATCTCTTACAAAAAAGTAAAATCCTTTAACCCATCCTTCGTTATAACATTCGGTTTTTGCTACATCTCCTATTTTTGCCAAATTTGGATTATTGTCAATCCAGTTTGCAAGAGAAGAAGATCCTAACTTTTTTCCAAAAGTTAATTTGTATTCATACATAGGAGGCTTGTTTACTAAAATAAGATTCTTTTCAGATTGTATTATTTCTAAGTTTGCAGGATCCGGCTCCCAAAATTCAACTACAGTACAATTGTTAATAATTTTAGTGCAAAAACTTCTATCGTTTGTATACACAAAAAGATAATTAATTTCTACTCTAATTTTATAATCTTCATGTTTTTTTAATACACGATACAGGCTTATTGCATTATAAAAATCCTGTATTGCTACTGAATATGAAAATCTGCCACGGGGCATATTAACAAAATTATCGTTGGGCTGAATATTAGCATTGATTTCATCTAATTTTTGTTTAGCCCAACTTAACTTGCCGCCACGCTGAAGTTCAGTTCTAAAATAACTTGCTAATCCAGTATGTATACCAACTTTATATACATACTGGTTATAGTGCAATTTTTTAGTTTCTCTAAGCCTCAATGGTAACATTCTCTTCGATTAAATGTAGTAACTCGCCATTACTATGAATTTTTATATTGCCTCCATTTTTCAATGATCCAAACAACATAATTCGACTTAGTGGTTTTTTAATTTCGTTGTCGATTACACGTTGTAATGGCCGGGCACCCATCAACGGATCAAACCCTTTATCTACTAAGTAATCTAGTGCTTCGTCTGTAATAGTAATATTAATGCTTTTGGCAGTAAGTTTTTTCTTAAGGTCTACTAAAAACTTTCCAACAATTTTAAGCATTACTGGTTTATCAAGTTTACCAAATGTAATAACACCATCTAGTCTATTTCTAAACTCGGGACTAAAATACTTTTTAAGTTCTACATCGTCGTATTCTTTTGCCAATGTTTCACTAAAGCCAATATTATTTTTTTCAGCTTCTTTAGCACCTAAGTTTGTTGTTAAGATTAGAGTAGCATTTCTAGCATCTGCTTCCTTACCGTTAGAACCTGTAATCTTGCCATTGTCCATAATCTGCAACAAAATACTGCTTACATCAGGGTGTGCCTTTTCAATCTCATCAAGCAGCAACACGCAGTTTGGGTGTTCTTGTAGTTTAGTAATTAACTGTCCAGCATCTTCTTCAAATCCAACATAGCCCGGAGGTGATCCAATTAATTTACTAATACTGTGTTTTTCTTGATATTCACTCATATCAAAACGTACTAATTGAACACCTAACTGACTACTTAATTGTTTTGCTAATTCTGTTTTACCTACACCTGTTGGACCCATAAACACATAACTACCAATGGGTTTGTTTTCTTCTTTTAGTCCGGCTTGTGCTACAAGAATTTTATCTACAATTGTTTCTACTGCACTATCTTGTCCGTATACATTTGCTTTTAGGTTTTTTTCTAAGTGTGCTAGATTTTCACTTTCACGTTCTTTAACTTGATCCTCTGGTATTTTTACCATTTTTGCTAATTCAAACTGAACGTTTTCTTTTTTAACAATTAAATTTTCAGTTTGGTTGTTCACTTTAAATCTACTACATGCTACGTCAATTAAATCGATCGCCTTATCGGGTAATTTTTTATCAGTTTGATATTTTACACTTAAATCAACTGCTGCTATAATTGCATCTTCGGTAATTTGTGTATTATGATAATCTTCGTAGTACTTCTTTAATCCTGTTAGGATTTTAATAGTATTTTCTCTATTTGGTTCATCAATACTTACACGTTGGAATCTTCTCATTAACGCACGATCTTTTTCAAACGCTTTTCGATATTCGTCCCATGTTGTACTTGCAATTACTTTAATATTACCTTTTGCAAGTGCAGGTTTTAGCATATTTGCTAAATCATTTGAATTTCCTTGCCCACTAGCACCAGCGCCGCTAATCATATGTGCTTCGTCGATAAACATAATAGTTTTGCCTTTTTTACGTAAACCTTCAAGAACCAGTTTAAAGCGTTCTTCGAAGTCTCCGCGATACTTTGACCCAGCAAGCATACTACCAATATCTAAACTAAATACATTGTATTCTTTTAAGAAGTCTGGAACATCTCCATTTACAATTTTATGTGCAATGCCTTCTGCAATAGCGGTTTTACCAACGCCCGGATCACCTACCATAAGCACATTAGATTTTGCACGACGACCTAATGCTAAGGCAACTTGTTCAATTTCTTCATTACGTCCAATAACTGGATCAATTTTTTCTGCCTTTACTTCTGCATTTAAATCAGTAGTAAATTCTTGCAAGGCTTTGTTAAGTTGTCCAATATTTTCATCGCTGCCGTAAATATCATCTCCGTCTGTAGAAATATAAGAACTAAATTTATCTTTATCAACTTTGTTTTCTCTAAGAACATAATTAGCATAAGATTTTTTTTCGCTAAGGATACTTAAAAATACATCAACAACATCGATATTATTTCTTCCGCTGAAAAGTACTTGAGTAAATGCTCGATTAATCACACGTTCTACTGTAGGTGTTTTCTTAGGCTTATACTTCCCCTCAACGTCAGTTTTAATGTCGTCGCATTTGTTTTTTAAATAAAACTCGACAGTTGTTTTAATATGCTCAACGTTAGATCCAAAACCTTCTAAAGTTTTTTCAAACTTTTCTTCACATAGCATAGCAAAAAGCAAATGCTCTAATGTAACATATTCGTGTTTTAGTTTTTTAGCATCATTGATTGCTTTATCAAAAACTATTTGTACTTCCTTGCTTGGTTCAACCATAAACTTTCCTTCTTAATTTGGTTCTTTTCTTTACAGCCATGTTGTACTTGAGTTTGCTTACACGGTTAATATATTGTATACCATGTAAATGATCGTATTCGTGTAAAAATACTCTTGCATCTATTCCGTCAAACTTGGTCTCTACATGTATAACATTTTTATAGTCACTTGTCAACGTATCAAATTCAACAACACAACTAATAGGGCGTCTTACTTGTAAAAACAGGTCTGGATAACTTAAACATCCTTCTAAGCCTGCTTCTTTTTCATTGCTTAATCCTTTAATGATTGGATTAATTACTGCTGTTACAGGACCATATTTTTTATTTTTTGTAGTCTTCATAACAAATACCTGAAACGGAAACCCAACTTGATTTGCGCTAAGTCCAATTCCTTGTTCTTTATTCATTAAATCAATCATATCCATCACTACAGGTGCAGGATGCATTGTTTCTAAATCAAATGGTTTGACTGCTGTAGCTAACAGCGGATTAGGTGCTAATACTAATTCCATTTTTAATTTCCTCTACTTTTTGTAACAGTTCCAAATCAGATATATTTGGCGTTACTCCTTCAATTGTAACATACATGTGGCCTATTTTGTTTGAATGTAAATCAGGTAACCCGTGTCCACTTAAACTTAATATAGTTCCAGGATTTAATCCTTTTGGAATCTTTAATTTTACTGATTGACCTAAAATTGTTTCGACCTGAATATCTGTGCCTGTTAATAAATCTAGTATACTACACTTTTTTACAATTCGCAAGTGATTGTTTTCTCTTTTAAAAATTTTATGAGATTGAATTTGTATTTTAACATACAGATCACCTCTTGGCATACTAGGATTTATATTATCTCCTAGACCGGCAAATCGTAATGTGTCATTATGATGTATACCAGGTGGTATTTTAATATTGGCAGTTTGATTTAAGCCATTACTAAGGACATAGTTTCCTAACACATCTTTACCTGTCATAACATCTCTCAAATGTATTTTTACACTTAGTAATATATCAGGATTACGAGCTCGACTGTTTGGATTTCTTCTTGAGTTAAAATTACTTTTTGGTGCATTTTGTTGATGGTCGTATAAAAATCGTTTTTCTGTGTCCTTTAGTGTGTCGTATGCTGCATTTATTTTACTAAAGGTATCATTATTGCCACCGCGATCAGGATGATGTTGCATCGCCAGTTTTTTATATGCTGATTTTAATTCTTCTGGCGATGCATTTTTTGATACACCTAATATATTGTAATAGTCCATACTATTACTTATTTAGACGTTACCGTTTTTTAGATGAACTTGATTGTGTGTATGCTTGTCCTCCGAAGAAGGCAGCCACGATAGCTGCAACTGATACAAAGTAAGTTGCAGCCATACTACCTAGCACTGTTGCTGCTTGATCTAGTGCTAACCACACTGCCAATACAACAGCAAAAGGATACAGTAGCATTCCTGCTAGTGCAAACCACGCCATACTACGCTGTGCATCACGCATAGCATCTTGATCTTCTAAACTTTTACGTCTAAACTCAAGTTCCATTGCTTTTTCTTCAGCATCAATCATTCCGTCGCCGTTTAAGTCTGCAGGATGATAAGCAGATACTGGTTGCGGTGCAGGTTGCGGTGCAGGTTGCGGCGCAGGTATAGGTGCTGCTGCTGGAGCAGGTGCTGGTGCCGCCGGCGTTACTGCTGGAGCAGGTGCTGGTGCTGCTCCTCCACTTTTTAATTCAGTTGGCTTTTTCCTTGGCATTTTAACCCTCCATTTTTTCTAAGTTTGAAATATAGTTAACCATACTATGATCGCTAAAGTTATCTATACTGCCCTGTTTAACGCCCATCCACATTCCACGCCAGCGATCTTTTGTACGCTGCCATGTTGTTAACTTGCGATATTTTCCGTATGCATTCATATAATGCTCTTGTCCGTGATGCTTGTAGCCCATTACAGCAAGTGGTACTCTTGTAACAATGTCGTTGTTGTTTACCCAGCGATGGTGTGTTACACCAAGACTATTGCAATACTTTTTCCAGCCTACTCTTGGTGAACCGTATGTGTATAATTCTTCTACTGGATTGATATTTTCATACAAGTGACAACGACTTGCCATTACAGTTGCCATTGCAGCACCTAGTGAATGCCCGCAAAACCATAGTTTTTTATTTTGATTCTTTTTGCGATCAATATCTTCTAACACCATTGGCCAAAGATCATCTACTTCTGCTTTGAATCCTTTATGTACCCTACTTACTGTTTCTGCCATTACTGGAACAGCATTCAAGTCTGCTTTGATATCATTAAATTCGCTTGGCTGTGTTCCACGACATGCAATAACCAAGTCTTCTTTGTTCATAAAGCGATATGCTTGTGCGCCTTCTCGATTGTAAAATTCAACAGTTGTAAATCCTAATTTTCGAACTGCTTTTTTTACTTCTTCAACATCGTCGTTGTATGCTATTTGTGCCAGGTTAGCAAAAAGGAGACTGCGCTCCTTAAAGTTCATCTCCGTTATCATTTTTGTTGCCCTCAAGTTTGTTTAGACGAGCTTCCATGCTGTCTATTTTTGCTGTAATTTTTGGATACTTTTTGCGCCAAGCATCTTCTGGTTGCTCTAGCCAAGTTAGTCCCCAACGCTCAACAAGATAGTCTACAGCCAAGTCAAACTTAGCGTATCCCCATAATCCTACTCTTGTTGTGCTTAGATATGCTAGTACAACAGCACCTAAAATACTGCCTGCTATACTAGTGTAAATCCATGTGCGATCGCCTGCCATGTTTTGAATCATTTCCCACATATTGTACCCTCGTTATTATATGTGTATTTATTCGTTTACAACAGCATTATCCATTGCTTGTTCTGCTTGTTCGTAATATCCTTCATAGGCTGCAATAATAGCTTGCTGTTGCTGTACTAGCGCACGTATGTCACTGAAGTTTAATCCTAAGTCGCCATATCCGTCTCCTGTTAATCCGTATATAGCAAAAGGTTTTCCACTTGCTGCAAGTTCGGCTATCACTGCATCAACGTTTGCTTCGTTGATAACAATCCATTCCAGTTTACGCATGTTAAGTTCGTCAACTGGTGGCAGAGTTAGAGTAGGTTTTTCAATTGGCTTTGTACTAATCTCAATCTGCTGGGGCTGGGTTGAGCAAGCCGCGAGACCGATAATCATCGTAAAGCCAAGGACACTCTTTATTAAAAGCGATGTCATTTTCTGCATTTATCTCTTTCTCCGTTAGTTCTGCACCAGATAGAAGTTCAAAACATCTACCTGCATTTTCAGTGCCTCTATTTACTGCACGTTCAATGCCTTCGGCATTTGCTATTGCAGCTGCCGTTAAATCGATTTCTTGTAGTTTGTCTGCAAGTTGCTGATTTTGTCTACGTATGCTTTGATATTGTACATTAAGAGTGGTTAATTCTTCTTGGGCACTAGCATAACTTGATTCCAAACTGTTTATTGCTTCTTCTTGCAATTGCGTAGCCATTTCTAGTTTAGCATTGTTTTCTTGTAGTATGGCCATACGTTGTTGTGTGTCGTTGTAATACCAGTAGCCTATGCCACCCATAATACACATCACCAAAAACATTACTCCTGCAAGTTTCATGCCCATACCTAAACCACCTACCCTAATAACTTTCCCAGCGTGTTTGGTCCGACAATACCATCTGCTACAAGTCCGTTTGCTGCCTGCCATTCTTTAACATGTTTAGCAGTTCCTGGCCCAAAAATACCATCTGCTGGCGTAATATTAAGTTTTTCTTGTACTTCTGCTACCAACGGCCCTCTTGAACCTTGACGTATTGTTTGGTTTGTATTTAATTCTTTTTCTTCTTCCGGTTCATAGTCGCCACCAAGTATATCAAGCGCATGTAGATAATGCTTTTTACGATCTTCTAGCCCAATAGTACCGCCGTTGATGCGTTTGGTCATTTTAACAATGTCCATAGAATCACAATGCTTATTAATATTGTTTTCGTCCCAAAACCAGCAAGCACTATCTAGAGCTCCTTTTTTTGTTCTAACGTAGTCAACTGCTTCTTCTGCTGACATTTCAACGTCCTCGCCGAATTCAGTATAATTGTATCTGCCTGTAAGTTGTAAAATGCCGCCGCCCCTGAATCTCCAACCATCTCCGGAATCGGTATCGCCGTTGTCCATTCTATTTGCGTAAATAACGTTCGCAATTTTTTCAGGTTGTCTATGATATTCATTTGCATCTCTCCCTGCACGTTTGAAGTACTTTGGAAAGATTGTATTAAGTGCCTTGGCACTATAGTTCAAGTTTTCTGTTAGTACGTTAAAGTTGCGGCTTTCATGTCCGCATTGGGCAATAAATCCTGCAACTCGTGGAATGGTATTGATATCCCATAGTGGAAGAATTTCAAGCATTGCTTCATACCATTCTTCCCATTCCTTATTTCCGTGTAATAGTTCTTCTGCCATCCACGGTTCAAAATCGAAATCAAAGTCGTCTTTGCTCATTGTTTATCCTTTTTTATCAGTGGAAACAATTGCAGTTTTATAGCCTTTCAACTACAAGTGTATATCCATTATTTTCTAGTGTTAGTGTTTTGTTGCCAAATTTAGTAACATTGTAATCTCCGAGATATTTAGTTAAAAATAGTATTTCTGCAAAATCATTCATATTAATTTTATCTTCGATACTTTCAACGATATCTAAAGTTGGACCAAAATCTTTTACTTTAAATCCTACCGGATCTGCATATATTTTTTTAACAATTAAATCGTTTTCTATTAAACTTATTTTATCAACATAACTTTTATTAAAAAATTCTTCATAATTTGTTTTTTTAGCTTCTAGCATAGATACAGTGTACGTATTTGGGTCTAACGGTACTGCTGACGCAATTTCATCCAATGTTACGTCTTTACTTTTAAAATTTTTGTGATATCTAAATTTAAAATCTTGACCAGTTAATTTAGAAACCCCGTCGGTAATTTCCATAATACGATCAGTAATGTGTCTATCTCTATCAATCTCTACAAAAACTTTATAATTGCCATCTTCAATTGTTCCGGGTGTGTTGTCTGCATCAAGTACAAATTCAAATCCAGTTTCAATAAATCTTACTAAATCTTTTGCAGCTTCTTCTTGTTTAACATCAAAACTTAAAACAACGATATCCTCATCGCTGCCCATTTTACTTTTAAAACTATCAATTTCAAAAATGTTATATACTAAATCTTTTAAATCGCCTGCACGTAGACCCATTACATAGCACCTCCTAATTCGTCACCTACTCCTAAACCTGCATCATCGGGCATTGCTTGGTTAGGTTGTTGTCCCATTTGTACATCTTCTACTTCGCTTTTTTGTATAGCCTGCGATCCTCCAAAAATGTCAACAATTAATTTTTTAGGAATTCTAATTTCTACAATCCATACTGGAACTTTATCTAGTTTGCCCTTTTTAGTTCCTGGACGAAAATCGTTGGGAGTTTTAATTTGTCTTGCTTTTAACACATCTCCCTTGGCAATTCTAACTTTGCAATCATAATCTAATAAACGCTTTGCTCCGTTTGGATCAGGCATATTTTTTCTATCCCACATAAATGTACATGCTACCCAATGACGCTCAATATTTGGTCCACTGACTAATTCGCCATCTTCCCAATTATCATATACATATACGCCCAATTCGTCAATAACTCTTTCAAAGTCTTTTAACACTCTAAAAGCATTGTCGCTGTCATAGATTTTTTCTAAGTTTTTTATTATATCTAATGTGTCTAGAATTGCCATAATTATTTCCTTTTACAGTTATATTTATCAAAAACATTTTTACTCAACATATTATTCAATGCGTACTTTACTTTTTAATAAAGAAAGTAAATACCTTAGCAGGAGTGTATTCCTGCTTTGGAAACACCCTGCTATCAATCCATAAGGAGGAATTGATGGGTAAAGCAAAAGCTAAAAGAACTAGTAATAATAATGTTGTTAAAATTAACAGCTTTCTTCCAGCCAAATCTCGTAACATAACACTTATACCGAGAAACCGAAATCAAGAGGAGTATGTTTTAAGTTTGCTTGATGAAACTAAGAGCATAATATTTGGTATTGGTCCTGCAGGTACAGGTAAAACTATGTTAGCAGTACAAGCGGCGTTAAAAAGTTTTGTTGAAAAAGAAGTCGACAGAATAATTGTTACTAGACCTGCTGTAAGTGCCGATGAAGATTTAGGTTTTTTACCAGGCACATTAGAAGAAAAAATGGCACCTTGGACTCGTCCTATATTTGACGTGTTTAGAGAACATTTTTACGCAAATGAAATAGAAGGAATGATCAAAGAAGGAGTTATTGAAATATCACCGTTGGCATACATGCGTGGTAGAACTTTTAAAGATGCATATATCATTGCTGATGAAATGCAAAACGCTACGCCAAATCAAATGAAAATGCTATTAACACGTATTGGCAACAATAGTAGAATGGCAGTAACAGGAGACCTTGCTCAAGCAGATAGATTGAAAGATAATGGGCTAATCGATTTTACAACTCATCTACAATCTAAAGAATTAAATCATATTAAAGTGTGTAATTTTGATAGCAAAGATATCGAAAGACATGAAGCAGTTAAAGAAGTATTAGAGATTTACGGAGACGCTTAAACTCTAACACTTTTAAAAGCGAGAGGATGTTGATACTTGGCATCCTCTCGTAACAACATCATCAAATACTCATTTTTAGTGTAAATGAGTTTCCAACTTTTGTCCTTAATAGGAGGACGACCCATTGCATCAAAATAGATGTTTCCTTCCCAATACTTGTTAAGCCAAATACGCTTTTTGCTCCAACTACTACGAGTTGGCCAGTAAGCATACTTTTCTTCCCATTCTATATGTACTTCACTTGTTTGCGGCATTACACAGCCATTGGTGCTTTGATACTATCCATCGGATCATAGTCTAAGAGCTTGTATGCGCTGGTCTTAGTAGCGATAAGCTCATCTAGTGTGTTGAACGCAGGCATTTCCAATGTAGGTCCTTTACGCGGTTCTCGAGTAAGTTGTTCTTTAACTTGTTCAAAGTGATTTTGATAGATGTGACAATCTCCGCCAGTCCATACAAAGTCACCTACTTTTAAATCAAGTAGTTGTGCAAACATGTGTACAAGCAGACTATAACTTGCAATATTAAAAGGCACACCTAGGAACATATCAGCACTGCGCTGATACAGTTGACAACTTAGTTCGCCATCCTGCACATAAAACTGGAACATAGTATGACAAGGCGGCAATGCCATCACAGGTACACGATCAGCGTTCCAAGCACTAACAATGTGCCTTCTACTATCAGGATCGTGTTTAAGACCTTCTAACACTTGTGCAATTTGATCTACATATCCAAGTTGTGCATCCCAGGTGCGCCATTGGTGTCCATATACTGGACCCAAATCTTTTACAGTATCGTTGTTTATATAACCCAAGTCTCGTGCTTGGTTGTCAGCATTAGCAGTCCAAATTGTATTCTTACCTACTAGCTCTTCACGTGGCTTGCCGTAGTGTATTTCAGCAAGTCTGCGTTCGTCACTACTACCTTCTAAGAACCATAACAGTTCACTTACTACACTGCGCCATGCAAGTTTCTTTGTAGTTACAGCAGGAAACTCATTACGCAAATCAAAACGCATTTGATAACCAAATACGCCTCGTGTGCCTACGCCTGTTCTATCATTACGATCCTTGCCGTTTTCTAAAATATATTTTAATGCTTCTAAATACTGTTTCAATATGCTCTCCACTTGTCGATATATACTTCGCCTTCTCGCTCACTACTCACAAGATTAAATGTAGTTTCAATCAAGTCTCGAGGGAGGAATGTATCGCAGTCGTATGTGCCACTAATACGACTTAGCCAAATTTCATCAATAATGTCAAGGCTATCGGCAACTAGTTTTGCGCCTCCGATAATCCAAACGTTATCAGTCATGTCTATAGTGACACAACGTGACTTGTAAATATCAGGCCGCACTACTTCAATACGTTCGTGACTGCTTTCTCGCATTGTGCTTGATACAATAACATTATGTCTACGAGGCATAGGTTTGGGCATATCAGGATCGTCCCAAGTTGCCCTGCCCATAACAACTGTACTGTTTAGAGTACACTCTTTAAACCATTGTTGATCTGCAGGGTTGTGTGGCCACGGAAGTGTTCCGTCTTTGCCAATACCCCAATTGTCGTCACAAGCTAAAATTGCTCTAATCATTGATGATCCTTTTCATTGTATCAGTTGCAGTAGTTTTAAAAAATCTTGGTGCAATACTATGTATGATTATAACAGGAACCAACAGTTGCATTTTTAATGCAATACCG